>Ga0131853_10010070_pt1 | contig 17301 bp, 6 predicted proteins | sample TergutLab28metaG_FD_92764 | JGI IMG/M metagenome (GOLD analysis project Ga0131853, IMG submission 92764) | Labiotermes labralis P1 segment gut microbial communities from Petit-Saut dam, French Guiana - Lab288 P1 (version 2) (version 2) | ecosystem: Host-associated > Arthropoda: Insects >... | reverse complement strand
TAAGATAATAACAATTTTAATGTTTTAATTATTGGATTTTAACATTAATCGATATTGGTGCATTAAGTTGGAATAATAAAAATACTAGAAATCAAAAATGCACGGTGAAAACATCAAAAAAAAGTCAGTATTTACATTGGCATTATTAACATTCCAACAACCCGTTTAGAGAACATTCAAGATTTATAATACTGTTGATGGCAAACACACAATTGACGACCTCCCTTGACATGTCAAAAGCTACGAACATGATGACGGTGTGGAATGCTGAAATTATGTCTGGCAAAATGAACACAACGCAAATTCATATAAGTGAAGTATAGAGTAAGGACAGAGTCAGATATATAATGGGTAAAAGGCAAAGTTCATGACAGAACAGACACTGACGGCCTACAGAGGGGCTAGATGAACAGCTCAACTCTCTCTTAAAACTCGGCGCTCCATAAATAGTGAAGATAGACGTATTTATTAATAGGCAATTCTTCTTAAATTGGATTGTTTCCATCCCGTTGTGTACATGTAACAAATTTACTAAATTGAACCGTATTTACACAACATACAAATAAAAATTACGTTACTTAAATGCAACTGGGATCCCATCGGTATAGCGAACGAATGTACCTTAATTAACGCCATATTTTGTAAGCCTGATGATGGCCGAACAAGGCCGAAACATGTCGCTTAATTAACCAGTTGTAGATTTGCAACTGTTATTTTATGTTGTGTAAAGACGGTTCAATTTAATAAATTCTTCTTAGTCTCGTTTTACCCACCGACAAGCATTATGGATATCAAAAAATCTTTACAGACCGTCCACACCTTTCATTCACTCTTACATAACAATATCACCTACCAGCTGGTCACCACCTTCTGTGGACTGCCCGTTCGTACGGTTGTCCTAAAAGTTGATCTACCAAACACTGCTCTATTGCCTCTGAAACTCGTTCAAGTAAAATTCGGTTGATCACTATAGGGTTCCTGTAGCTGGGTCGAAGTACATACTGCCGGAGCATCAGTGTCACCGTCATCAGGGTCGATGCGGTGAGGATTGGCAGTCGCTCATGTGTGCATAGATACTACACATGGGCGCGCACGCACGCACACACACATATGCTGGATTTCGACTCAGTTGTGCCACCACGGACAGTCCGCGAAGTGGCAAATATTCGCACGTATGCCGTGAAGGCTTCGAATGTTACACACATTGGAACAGCGTATGAATTAGATAGGAAAGTATAGAGGGACTTGGACACGATTCTTTCTACAAGGAACAAGATGGATAAAGGTTAAACTGTAGCTGATAAAGTGTTGATGAATTCCAAGCTGTCAGTACACCACGTCCCGATTTACGGCTCAACAAATATTTTCTTTGTCCATGATCACACTCGGACACACACACACACACACACACACACACTCGGTAGGACTCTTCTGGACGAGGGGTCAGTCCGACGGAGAGATGTCTACCTGACAACACACAACACTCACAAAAGACAGATGTCCATACCACCGGCGGGATTCGAACCCACAATACCAGCACGCTAGCGGCCGAAGACCCACGCCTTAGAACGCGCGTCCACTGAGATCGGGATCAACAAACTTAAATATACTAGCCAATTCACAAAAAACTAACAAATATACTGACGTTAAAATTATATTTATTACACACAATTTGTCATAACTCCGACACATTTCGAACTACCTTCAGTAACTGCTCCAAGGTAATTAACATAAATCGAAATATGTCGGAGTCATGACAGATTGTGTGAGTCTTTCTTAATGCATGGACATGAATAACTTAAATACTAGTCAATCAAATCCACTTCCTACTGTTACGTATTAGGTCTCATTCATCCGGTGCTGACGTCATGTACGAGTGAAACTACACCTCTAGTCTCCCAGTACGTGCTCGCATGACCTGAAAAGTAATAACTTTGCCGTTATCCTCCTAAACCTACGCGCAATATATCAATGCTTTATGCTCCTTGTCAGATTAGTGAACAAATCACTGGCGTGTAAGCGACCATCGATTTGGGAGCACTGGTCTAGTCTAATGTTTGATTCAGCAGTGAACTATGAAATTGTTCGAAATTAGCACCAATCGCAAAGGTCGAATGACCACAGACCCTGCTTTACATTCCGGAGGCACCGATTCAAACCTCTACCAGGATAGGACTATCCTAATTAAGGTATCGTGTTTTCATCCCAAATCATGAAACGTTTCGTATAGTACTCTAAATAACACGACGAAAATTTCCTGTAACATACTGCATCCCTAAACACCGCTCAAAAATAATCCAGTATTCGTCGCCGAGAGTCGCGAAATAAATTATAAATAGATAATAAATGCAGCGTCACAGACAGAAGCTCTAATTTTTCGGGCACTTCAAAGAGTAATAAAAATACCTTCAAATATAATTCGGGCTCAGTCACAACTGAGATAGCAATGAAATGCTCAGTCTATTGTGCGAGAGCGAATCCTAGCCGATTCATTATACTTTAGGAAGTTCGGGTTTATTAAGGTGAAAGAAAGGATGAAAGTACCCACTATAAAGCGCCAAACCCTTTCATTTCCGCCAATACATCAGGCAAGAAAAGCCTTCAGGTTGTCTGGCTGCTGCTATCAGAACATGGAAAAGTCCTCTCATCCGGTCGGTCCGCCACTTTCCGTAGAGCCAGTGAAGTGGGTAACAATGTCTCTCGGCCTCACTGCTGAGCCCCGAATGAGAATTATCACTTGCTCTTCCATTTCAGTGCTCTCACTGTCATCTCACAGATCCTCCACGCAAGAAGACGGCAAAAAAATATGTTTGAAATACAAACTTAAATCATCGCCACCCCCCCCCCCCCAAAAGACACGATTTTCGTAAGACACAATAAGAGTCGAAACTTTCTATCGATTAGTGTTAAGCAGGTCCTTTCATTTTATTCAAACTATCACTACAGACGTTTCTTAATGAAGATAATAAGTGTTTAATGCAGATTACGTGGAAGTTCTACAGGCAAAGCGACACACGCTTCTGTCGAACATGTCTGTAATTTGTGTTTCGACAACCACATGCGAACAACGAAACGAACACAACGTGTTACACAGTATTAATAAGAAATAAATGTAAGATAACTTTCATTCTATACATCCCGCCGTGATAATTTAGAACTAAACCATATCAAAACAAACCACTACAACTAAAAGGTATTACTATCAGTATTTGGTATTCATGACAAATCACAAATCGTTGTTGCATTTAAACTTCCAAATACTTTAATTTTTTTATTACCTGAATATGGCTAAGTCAGCGGAGGTATATTGTAATGAATACTAAACAGTGGAAATAAAATGATGTACTTGTGATTATGGTCTGTTTTAATATAGCTCAAGTTCAAGGCACTTCTTCAAAATTTTTTTTTCTTCTCGTATAATTTCCAAAACAGCGCAGAATATGAAAAGCAGTATCCTGCAAAAATAATATACCCTCTATACACACCCTCACTTATTTCTTGACTTATGTAACGTCCGGGGTACTGAAGGCAGTAACTAAAAAAATGCTGACTTCTGCTGATATGCCGCCGTGTAGACATTACAAAATTGCCGACGTTTCGGAGGACACTGATGTAACCATCTTCACGATAGAAATTGGAGGCAGCAATTTCTTCAGTAAGGTTGATAACTTTCTACCAGACTATATGGCGTCATTTGTTTCACGACAGCTTCCTTCAGATGTAACTTAGACCGGAAAGTAAGAAAACTTAAACCGTCTTCCGTATAACAGAAGAAGCAAACCAAATTCTTTTATCATAAGGTGGCAAAACAAAACTTGTACTGCTGGACAGAAACAGGGAGAAACATCTCGTGAACTGATAGTCAAGAACATCAAGTGCATCCAGAGGGTAGGGCCTAGCAGTGTAATAGTACTGGATAGTAAATATTGTCTGTACTCACACTGCCTGCGAAATGACGAGTTGTGTCGGATCTCCCTTCGCAGACCTTTCCACAACTTGGACACGATCAACGAATAGGCCAGTGTCATGATAACTAGCGGTACCAACAGCAACATGGCGTCCAGGAATATGTTGAAGGCTCGCTCGCTGGATTTCGACGGCCACTCTTCCCGACACTTGTGTTTTCCTGTAAAGAAACACAGCAAAATTGAGAACAGATTACAGCATTCTGCTGTTAAGGTAACAAGGTTAAATGCAAGATGAGTTTCTCACGGCAATGATTCTAAAGGGGTGTGATGTCATGCAGTGTGACATTTTTCGACGGCCCGAAGGAATTTGTGCCACCTTTTCAGTATCGTCAATGGATGCGAAAAAAAGGCGATTAAAATGACCTGATTGGTCTTTTAGGTTTATCAGACTCTTTAACCCTCACAAAGACGACAAAAGAAAATTCATGGTGAAGTGTCAGTAGAAAGAGACAAGTCAGGTAATCTATCGTTAAATAGAAAATCATACATAAATAAATATGAAAGGTAGCTGCAAATATAACAAATTCATTCACCCTTTTAAGCTTATTGGTTGCGTGGTGCACCAACAGGTTTAACATTCAATAACTGTACGCTCTGCCCACATTGTATTTATGTGCTTTGTATGTATCTGAGAACAAACAGCGACTTGTGCCACTTATACCATAAAAGATTGGTTTTATAACCGAGATGAAAAGTGTTTACAACGCGGTACGGACTGGGCTTTAAATAAAGCAGTCTGCCATTCGTCTTTAAAGGGTTCATGTAGATCAAAACAATTTTAAATTAATATCTTTTTATAACATCGATAAAAGTTCCCCAAGGAACTGCTTAATGGAAACAATAACTGTCTAGTGCCGAAGGCGGAATAAAATAAAATAAAATAAAATATTACCTATCAAGATAAATTAGCTAGATGTTCGGTAAATTTACCTCAACAGCTGGGTAATAATTCGGGCAGAAGTTTCATTAGAAAAGATGTAACACAAAATGCACAATGTCAACTAGGTCGGAGATAATACGCTTTGAGCCGGACAATTATTTTCAGTAACAAACTCTCCGTTAGAAATAAACATTTAATCCTATCTGCACCAGTCAACGAGGAGGCGAACATGCACAACGAAGCTGCATAAAAGTGACAGACGACTGAGCAACTGTCTGGTTAATGAATTACAAATTCCATTCCATAACCGCACGATTTGCTGCGAGACATACACAGCGCTTTTGGCGGGATAAATACTCAAAAGTCGCCCGTTATTATAGAACAGCCTGCGTGATTTAATCCAATGAAATGGACCGGTACGTAAACTGAAAACACCGGTTGCGAATTAGAGAAATAATGCGGAAATAAATACAGAGGTGTCCGCTCCGCATTTTTATTTTATTTCCTCGCTGAACACGTGGAATTATCCACCAGGATGCCTAGCTTTCAAATAGTACGAGATATTACAGCAGTGTTAGCTGTCTGCAGTGCAACAACCTCCAGCCATCTGACACACATATGGAGGAAGAAAGACGGAATATCGAATAAGAGGGAAGGCATGTAGCAGAGAAGAGAAAAGGAAGAAAACATTACTAGAAAATAAGGCAAAACAAAAGGAAGGAAGAAATAAATTAAGGACAGGATACATGAAGGAAGAAGACGGGAGAAGCAGGCATAGGGTAAGAATACTGAATCTTTCCCGTTATCATTTTCTATCGGTTTAAAATTTGTGAATGCTGACCGCTGGTGAGTTCAGGCTAAACTTGATAATTCCTACACTTCAGTTGTGTCTGTCCTCTTCCCACAACGTACACTGTAAAGTGTTCTTACGCTAGCAAGAACACTTATTTTGTGTGTTTCAACAGTAAAGAGTACAGCCTTGAAGTCGTAGTTTACCGGGGTGGTAGTGTATCAAGGGAAATAAAAAATGACGTATTTTAAAGGCTGGCTAATTGAAATCGAGTCTCTCGTTTGTTTTTCGCGTAGGAGGTTTGTCAGAGGTATGCACGTTGGAGCGCCATACAGAAGTGAAAATAGCTTTCCATGTAAGGTGTCCATTATGTGTCCAATTTTAACCGCGATTAAATTCATCAACCGATTTATCAAATAACTTCTGCACATCAAGCTCTGTGAAGTTCTAAGCAGCGATTCGCGAGTTTTGTGCGTAAAAACGGATGGACACAGCAGGTTTAATAGGGACTCCACAGGGATGAGAACAGACCTAACAAATAAGAAAAAAGGACAGAAATATAGAGAGGAAGAAACGACCGTGACATGAAAGGATGAAATAAATAAAGGAAACAAGAAAGAAAGAGAAAATAAAATGGAAAACATACGTAAATAAAGGAAGAAAGGAAGATAGAAATGCTACAAAGCATAAATACTTGAGACGGGGAAAAGAGTGAAGAGGTAGAAAGATAAATGCAAAGAAATGAGAAGGAAGAAAGTCAAGACGAAGGAAACCAGACAGAAACAAAGAAAGAAGAAATTAAGTGAAGAAGGAAAAATAGAAATGTTTTCATGCATATGAAGAAGCCTGCGCGTTGTAATGGTGGTGTTGAAATAGTACCACAAGTGGACTGTGGTCCAATAAAACCATCCTCTGTTCATGAACAGACACAACTAAACAAAATTCGACCTGTAACTTACTCCGAGTTTCTCGATAACCGAGGTTAAGGACCCTACCTTACAGTGCTCGGCTAAAGGCCTTGTGACCTAACGGAACTGACAGCTAATCACACAGATGCAAATAAACTTCCCCGCATTTACCAGCGCGTTTAACACCTTACAGAACGTAATTAACGTCTTTGTTGCGTCTCAGCCGGGGTGATCCACACTGATCCCCTGACCGGGGGCAATTACACACATTTGCGGTCAAGCGCTTCTGGTCTAATATTAGGACTATCACTGTCAGAGGCGAAATGAAGTGCCAGGAAGCCACTCTGTACCAGACCTAAAACTTTATCTCAGCGACTATCAGCTTCACAAGACGGAACTTTCTACAGTCCAGTTCTACTCCCTACAACAATAGTTGTTGCAAAATTAAAATGGACACTTCACTGCTACAAATGTTCAACAAACAAACAAACAAGCAGTGGAGATAAAAAAGTAATTTTATTGAAAGATTGTATTATATTTAAACTTAATTTTTTAATGGTTTGGCACCCCAAGTGGGCCATCGGCCTCCGTATTATCAAGGCTACATGATCACACTCAGTTACGACACACCACACTCGGTAGGACTCCTCTGGACGAGTGATCAGCCCGACTCAGAGAACCCCACCTAACAAACAACATTCAAAAGAGACAGACATCCATGCCACCAGAGGGATTCCAACCCGCAATCTCAGCAAGCGAGATGCCGCAGACCCACGACTTAGACTGCGCGGTCACTGGGGCTAGCATTACGTTTTATTTACTTGCAGTAAATTTCAAGACACTATTCATTACTCAGGCGTTACAGCTTCGAATGAACGGATAAAACTACACATTATGTAAATGTGATTATGTAATAATGTTATTATTATATAAATAGCACAACGGGATTTCTAATTCCAAAAAGTTGTGAAGAGAAGCGATCGTAATGCGATTTGAGGCTTTGCTGCCGTTGGCTGAATGGACTAAGGTAAGCAGGAGGCTGCTAACATGCGCGATTTGAGGCTTTGCCGCCGTTGGCTGGATGGATTAAGGTAAGGACGAGGCTGCTGTCATGACAGCTGACATCTCGGTCGAGATTCAAACGAGGCACCACCAAAATACAAGTCAAATTATTACCCACTGAACCAATTTGCCGTGCTGAAAGCTTATGATTTATTTATATTGTTACTGATGTCAGGAGCCGAAAACTGTGTAATAAGAGGTCCTAAAGAACACAATCTTTCTTCCTTACTTTCTTCCTCTAAACTCTTCTATTTCTTTTAGGTGTAGACGTTTATTGCTGCACCTGGCCATAACGACACACTCACACCACACTCGCTAGCAATCCTGTGGACGAATGGTCACCTCGTGGCAAAGACCTCTCCCTGACAAAACACAACATTCACAACAGACAGGCATCAATGCTCGCAGCGGGATTCGAAACCCCAGTCCCAGCAAGCGAGCGGAAGCAGACTTACGCCTTAGACCGGGCGCCCAATGGAATCGGCTCTAGGCACAATTACACACCAAAAGTATTCGCAACATTTGTATTTCACAGTAATATACACATTTGCATATTTGTGGTAATGAAGATGAAATTTATTTTATTAGCACCAGTAGGGGTTACTGTTATTTTTTGGTAGCTAAGCCTTAAGTTTTACTGTTGATGTTACATGCATACTCACACCTCAACAAGTTGGTCCGCCAAATTTAATTTAACGCAAGCAAATTCTCATATTTGGGCTAATGAAGGCAAATTTCCCCGCATTCAAACACTGGCTGGTAACGAAATCCTCACAGGCGCTTAGGCATATTAAGACAAATGTATTTAGTGCTGGTGAGACGAACTTGTGCGGCGAATTTTTCGTGCCATTCTCGGGGCAGTGAAACCGATGAAAGATGTACTCATCACAGTGAACTCTTGCATAAAAATAACAGGGGACTCTATACTAACTCCAGTCCTTATGACAACATCTGCGCTAATGAACACAGACTTATTTACTTACTTACTCCATGTAGCAGAGTCCTTCTTGAGAAGCTAACCGGTTCTCAGCTAGTCGAGAAATTCCCCGCATTTTATAGAACCCGAAGGTTCAAACAGTATTCTAAAGTGTCCGCCAGTTGTCCTTATCCCGAGCCAGCTCCATGCAGGCCATGCCCCTAAGTCTCATTTTATGAAGATCCATCTTTATAATATCCTTCCGTCTAGGCGTAGGTCTTCCATGTGTTCTATTTCCCTCAGGTTTCCCCACCAAAACCCTGTATACGCCTTTACACTCCCTCATACGGGCTACGTGCTCTGCCCATCTCATTCTTCTCGATTTGATAATACAAATATTTAGAGAGGAATACAGATCTTTAAACTCCTTTGTATGTAGTTTTCTCCACTTCCCTGTTACCTCTTCCCGCTTAGGCCCAAATATCTTTCTCAGCACCTATTCTCATTCACCCTCAACCTACGTTCATCCCTCAATGTGAACGACAACGTTTCACATTAATGTACAACAGGCAAAATTAGAGTTCTATATATCTTAGTTTTAAAATTTTTGAACATATGAATATATTTAAATCAGTGGGTGATAACAGCTGCTTTACTAAGCGTATATGTTATTCATTCATAGAACACGCTGCTCCTTTCAGTAACTTACAGATGGCGTTAAACAGACGGCTTGGACATGTACACACTTTCACCAAACACAGGCTTCTCATTTAATTCTGACGTCCTCTTCCATTCCATACACACGGAATATGTACATTATGGAGAGATGACTTTACTTCACGGCAGACTACTTCATGCCTTCCGCAAGTGAAGCTACTAGATTCCAATCAACTTCCAGTGGTTGGGCCCTGCTTACATTTCAGACCTGGATATGACGTTGAACTCAGTAACTCCTGTGTTTGATTTTTGCCCCTAACAAGGATAATTTAAACTTTTTCAGTCATTTCCCCCCCCCCCCCCCGATTTTGATTCTCACAGTTCTATTTATAAAATTTCGCGTCGTATGGGATATGATGCCATGTAATTTGCTACATACCGACGTTTTAGACCATTTTGTTGAGTGCTCTTTATCGATTTACAGAGCCTTTCAACACAGCAGACGTAATTTCACTAATTTACTCCTAAAAGAGGAATTAAATAATTAAAAATTGTGTAAATCTCTCGAAAGTTATTTCTGCTCCAAGATAATTCCCTTCATATTTCTCGAAACTTTTGTTTCTTGTTTCGGAAAGTTTCAGACACCAGTCATGGAGAGTTTCAAAAGAAGAAGTGCAGGCTCTACATTAATCACGCAACTTTATTAATTTATTCAAACAATTTAAAAATAAACTGACTTAAATTTCATAATTTCAAGCATTATGCTGCATATCGTACTGATTTCAGTATCATTAACTGCATATCTGCGATTAGCAGATAAATATGAGCATAAAAAGTCTGTCGAAGCCTAGGGAGACTTTGCAAGAAGTAAACTTTAACCCTTTAAAGGCGAAGCTCAGACTTCTTCAGTTAAAGACCCAGTTCGTACCGCGCAGTAAACACGTTTCATCGCGGTTATAAACGCAATCATTTTATGCTATATGGGGCAGAAATCGCTGTTTGTTCTGAGAAAATACAAAACACATAAATACACTGTTAAACCCGTTGATGCACATAGCCAGTACGCTTTAAAAGGCTAAATTAACCTCTACGAGTATGTAAAAAAAATATCAAAGTAAAATTCATGTTGGATTTTGATAAAGGAAAACAAAGTAACCAATTCCGATATCCCATAAATGTCCTGGTATGTCGATTGAAACTGTTACTTTACACAGAATTTAACCTTTTTGCAGCAGAGGATCTCGTGTTCTTTATTACCTTAGTGACAAACCCCCGTGGATATGTATACTTCTTACTGTGCTGGATTGTTAGCATGGTTTATTAAATTTACAGTTTAATTGTATTAGTTTCAATGACACTCTACTCTCCCGTGTGTACGATTAGCCGACTACACAACACGCAGTACTTCTGCACTTGTCGGCAATGTTTCATGGTCACGTTGGTATGTCGTAGTGACAATTAAAGGAAACGCACAGCTTTGTTGTCCACATTTTATTATTCTATAATGTGGCTTCTGCTTTACATCAGTCACAGAACTTAACGGTTGGGCAGCTGTTAACTTCTTCTTCCTCTACGACACACTACTGATCCATGTGTTTTTTGTAAGTCGCTCTGGGAAACGCATAGAGTCTTTGACCCCATATCCATAATCTGTTAATGTCTCACATAAATTAATTTTTTTTTAAATTTCGGGTTTATAGTGCATGAAAAGAAAATGTTTTCATTTTCTTTGTCAATGAGAAGTGAAGTTTCATGGAGCATGGGTGTTCATAGCCATGCTCATAAGAGGCGGTCTGAAACACATTTACCCAGATCACACACTTACATCTTACGTACGTATGATCCATTCAGTATAAACCATACATTTAGACCTATGTCTAGATCTTTCAAGTTACCACTTATTCTCGGGACTTTCGCCTAAACTACTGAACCAATATCTTACTCTTCCCTTCGTGCTACACGTTCCACCCAGCTCATTCTCCTGTGTTTCGTTGCCATAAAATATTTTGTGAAGCATAAAATTATTAAACTCCTCATTCTGCAGTTTCATTCATTCTTCTGCCAATTTATACTATCATATCTCTCTCTCTGTCTCTCTCTCTGGCTTCAGTGCCCTGTCCACTACTGCCCTCAAATTACGGTACGGTTAGCAAAAGCTAATATTCGGACTTCATGTACCTTCACAAATTTCCCTTCACTTTTTACCACAATGTATGAACATGCCATCCATTCCCGTATTTCCCCGTCGATATTCCGATCCCTTCGACGATAAGTAGAACCTAGCAGCCTAGGTGGATAAGGTTTGGCTAGTCAGTTAGCACGTGTGTCTGCAATCGAATCCTGCTGTGGCAGCTGTGACACGCCGACCGAGACACGCTACATGTGTCCGGGGCTAGGGGTACATACTTGTACTTCTTACAAGCCGCCATCTCCGGATGGCGTAAAGAGGTGCAGAGCTTGCCTCGGTATCGGGGAAAAGTTGCCAAAACCCGAAGTGTTTGATACAAGGACACAGCAATAACGTTTACCTCGAGCAGGCTACCAATGGCAAATGTCGAGCCCGTAGGGCTGGTAGAGTGTCACACTGCTTGGAATACTTGGGTCAATTACACTGTGTGATGTCACAGAAGCCTTGCACCTTCCATGCTACAACATTTAGTCACAAACGAAAATTAAATTCGCTTTATATTTTGCACCCCGACACTGATAGGGATGCATCGAGACTCCATGCATAAACGTAATTAAAACCCGGTCTAAGTTATTCAAAATTTCACAAAAACTAATTTATAGTTTCAATTACATTCGTACCGAAACTTTTTCAGTGTACCGTACTGCACACCAAAATTATACAAAATTATTCAACGCATTAATGAGAGCCGAACAATGTAAAGTCAGTTTTCAAATATGTCTCCGCTTTTCTTGAAGTTAGTTGAGATCTGGGCTATGCTGGAATCTTACGCAGCGTAGGGTGGTAATTCCGTACCGACTTTTCGGTACAAACTACTGGTCCTAAGGGTCAAACATTCCAAGACTACATGACTAATGAATGAGGATTCGAAGTTGGTCCCGAAACGTCCGTATGGAATGACCACTCTATGCTGCGTAAGATACCAGAAGAGCGCAGACCTCATTTACATCGCGGGGAAGCCTGATATCATTCTACGTTAGTTTATGGTAATCGTAATGTAGACTACGTTCTTCTGTCAACGAACTACTGCATTTGCCAAACAGATGAATGAGAACAACAATTTCTGTCCGATAGGACTCAGCAGGTGCTTCGACGTTCTTTCAATATGGAGGAAGGAAGTAGATCAAGTTGCCGAAACGTTATTTTTTGAATGCGAGACGATAAACAGAGCCTAAAAAAAATCAGTAATCTTGAATGTGATATGTCCTCAGAACTCTGCAGAATCACCCAGTTCAATTACAAGTAATGGTAAAGATAAAGGTTGCCCTTAACATACCGATGATGGCACACAGTGGGAGCAGAGGTACAAATCTACTCATACAAACACAAAATTTCAAATATTGTGTTTGTGTAGCTTTAAAGTGCTACTGATTGAATAGCACGACGGGATGATATTACTTTAAAAATCTCATAATTAACCTCAGCGCTAGATCGAGGTGGATTGTCAAGGCCAGTACCCGGCTGCATCACTCCCGCAAAACAGCCCCCTTGCCCACTGTACAGGAGGCTGGATGTCCACACTATAGGAGGCTGGGTGTCCACTGTGTAGGAGGGTAGGTGTCCACTGTGTAGGAGGCTGGGTGTCTACTGTGTAGGAGGCTTGGTGTCCACTGTATAGGAGGCTGGGTGTCCACTGTGTAGGAGGCTGGGTGTCCACTGTTTAGGAGGCTGGGTGTCCACTGCGTATGAGGCTGGGTGTCCACTGTATAGAAGGCTGGGCGTCCACTGTATAGAAGGCTGGGTGTCCACTGTATAGGAGGCTGGGTGTCCACTCAAGACATTTTTGGATGGGTGTGGCGAAGATAAAATTCCCCACCGGGCTTCGAGCCCAGGATTATAAGCCCGTAGAAAGTCAATATATCGACTGCTCTATCCTGGTCCTCCTAGGACTGTCTAGTAACCTAACCTATTACAGGAAACCTGCTGCAGGAATTACCAGCAGCAAATTACACATCAAAGCCACAATATGTGTTTTGTTAGAGGAATATCGGCATCGAAGGCAACATTCGCATATCTACAAGAGATTAAGAGGCCAAAAAAAGTGAAAGGTAAAATTCACCCAATAACATGCAATGAAGAAACAGGGCGGGGGCAGACGTATAGCTCTACTCTGTCTTTAACATCAGCGCTAGATGGAGGTGGGTTCAAAATGACAGGTTGAATGTAAAAGGAGGAGCCATGACATAATACTACAAAGTAGAGTAAAATTTCCATGTTGTTTAAAAGTACACAAAGTTACATATATAAAAAAACAGACGACAAGGGGGGCAGGCTGTAGAGGGCCACTCCATCACAATCTCGGTATTTGTATCGATAACAGCAATAAAAGCACATATATTTAAATTTAGTGGGAGCTGAAACGTTAGAAGTTCACAGAATTCACGGAATATTTAAATAAGCAGCGCATGCCCAATACTGGTAACGAATGCAACATTTTTCGAGCCACAGTACTGGGAACTGGCCAAGAGCCTTACATTTCAACTACAGGCCAGTTTACGCTGCTAAAAATGTTTAAACCAAGAATCATATTAATGAAATAATTCAAATTCTCATGGCAGTGAACGCGGAAGTTATTGCATTCTATGACGTGATGCCTTGTATGGGCACCATATTTCGGAGAAAGCTGAAGGCAAATATCCTTCTATCCTGAATTAGAGAAAGAAAATTTCCCAGAACATGTTGAGTCTTAAGCATTACAATATATGGCTCATGCTTAAATTCCAAACAAGGACAAAATGTGTCTTGACATTGTCGATGTTTGTAAATAACCAACTTGACGCACAATTCTTTTTCTTATATTTGTTTATTCCAATTCTCTACATGTTTCAAGCAAACAAGTGCTTATCATCAGGAGAGTCAATTGTATCAATACGATGTCTGGTATATGTAACACTATGTAGGTGACCGTGTGGTATGCATACGTGCATACCACACGGTCACCTACATAGAGTGACATATACCAGAGGTCGTATTGATACAATTGACTCTCCTGATGATGAGCACTGGGTTGCTCGAAACATGTAAAGAATTGGAATAATCAAATATAAGAAAAAGAATTGTGCGTCAAGTTGTTTATTTACAAAGATTGTAATAAGATGCACGGTCAACAAAACATAAAAATTGTCGATGTTCATATATGTAAAAATAATAACAATAAACCTTAGGTAATATGATTACTTGGTACATCACACAACAACAACCAGGCAGCGAGTCATAAAAGCTGTAGGACAGAATATATTTCTTTAAACAGAACTTGGACGTACACACTCTCAATTAGCGTCGTGCTATAAACGTTATAACAGGCCACACGCACCCCCCAAAAAGCGTCGAGAAAATGACACAAGAACGACAATGTGTGAGCCAATTGCTGATACCAGGAAAAAGCACATACATGTGCCAGAACATGTTGGTTATGTCGACAAGCTAATACGTAATCGAGCAGAGGGGTCTCATTAACACCTCCTGTTATCTTTTTACAAGATCCTAGTCAGCGGTTCTCGCAGGCACACGCCAGAAAACAGCTAAGATGGGAATTTTGTAGTACGCCTTCCTTTCTTAAGGAACGCTAGTATATGTGTAAGATGAACACGATATCTGTTGTATGTTCCCTTTCAACAACTGAACAAGATGACCGATCTTCACTAAATTTTGTATAAACACCATATCATTAGAAACCATCCAAATGTCGCGTTTTCTATTTTCTCACAATGGACAATCATGTATCAGACTTTAATTTATATATTATCACAACATCCCGTTGTGATAATATACAATTTACATTACAAGACAGTCAATGTACGTAAAACGTAACACTGAGACCTGTCAGCCCAACTATTGTTGCCGTGGAAAAACAATAAATATTACACATTCTGAGTACGTGGTTGTGTTCTTGCCGTAGTTGTCCGGCATGCAAAGCACATGCGCCGTATTATGTTGTCACCTGTGACTTCAAGATCTCTACCACACTTTTTCACACTATCTCATAAACGCACGAATTTCGGAAGAAAGTTACTGAACTTGTTTATACAACTCAACATTTGCAAATACGGCGATAATACGCTTTTGCAGTTTTGGGTAGACGAAATCTGTTCTTGAATAATACATTCCTAAAAACGTAATAGCATCACGAGCATTAAAATGTAGGCGGACCGTTATATGATCACATGAACTTTGCATACGAGTCAATCGCATCTAAGGCTGAATTAAAATGCACTTACTTTTAGTACAACCACCGTACATAATGGAGTACGCGGTAGTGTAGTTGGTTGAGGCACTGCGCTACAAACCGGAAGGTCGCGGGTTCGATTACCGATGGTGCCACTGGAATTTTTCTTTGGCATAACCCTTCCGGCCGCACTATGAACCTGGGGTTGACTCAGCCACTAACAGAAATAAGTGCCAGGAATATTTCCTGGGGATAAAGTTGGCCAGTGCATAGGCTGACAACCTTACCACCTGTATGTGAAGATTGTCTTGAAATATGGGAGCCTCAAACTCCTGGAACCCTCAGGGCCTTTCCAGGCTTGTAATGGGATTACTTTACCTTTACCATATATAATACGTAAACAGCTCAAGGTTTAAGGGACTGATTGTGTGCAACTACAGAACAGACTATGTGAGTTAAACGTGGAACTCTTTGGGTTATACTTTTTGTTATAGCGCTCAATGAAATGGAGTTCAGTGGTCGCGCCCATTAGTACAGTGTTCTTTGAACGGATGGATTGTTGTGCTAACGTCACACTTCTAACTTCGAACGTCTGATATGGCGTTATGAAACTGCGAAATAGAAACGATGCTGCACCATTCCAGCTTATGTCTGTACTCAAGAAGTCAGTAAGTAATTTTAGCTTGGTTAAGTGATCTCGTGACACAAAACTAAGTCCGACTTTCTCTGTACTTATTTTAATGTAAGACATGGATGATGATGATGATGATGATGAGGGGCAGAATTTAAACAGGACACGCTGCTACCGATTTGACTAGGAACACTTACGTGTGCATACGTGAGTATATGTAGAGCAATGATTAATTTTTCTGTCACTAATGATATTATCCTAACCACGGGTGAATGCGTTGCGTTTGAAGAACCTTTGAACAAAAATAGAATTCAACGATTTTAAAAGGCACATGCAGGCCATTGCAAGACAATGCTATTGCAATTCGCCTTGAGTACCCCTACCACATAATTTCAGTCTCTGTATGCCCTAACTTCAGCAATATTCATACTGAACTTATGTACAATGCAAACTAACAGATATATTGCCACACTGACCTGCTTAAACCTCACAGTCAGATAGGTACATTTTTAGGCACGTTCGCAATATCGTCCTATCTTTCTGTCTGTCTGTCGGTCCGTCATCATGGACAACTTCGCTCCCAATGAATGGGTTGTAATGAAATTTCATATTTGAGTATTTTTCTAAAATCTGTCGAGAAAATTCAAGTTTAATTAAAATCTGGAAAGAATAACGGATACTTCACATGAAGACCAAAACACATTTTTGATCATATCTCGCTCAAGTCTTCCTAGAATGAGAAATGTTTCAGACAAATTAGTAGGAAAGATCAAAGCGCATATTTTATGTCCAATAACGTTGTTTCGAAAATCGTGACGTTTATGAGCTAATGTGGAAAAATACTGAACAGCCGGACAGGCCACAGACGATAATATAGAGCATTTGCAATTCGCGCTAGATACCTAAGGCTACAGACCCACACTAACAATATGTAATACTTACTGCTTTTCCACTGCAACTCCGGTTGAACGAAAACACCTCAAGGTTTCGTCACACGTACATTTCTTGTCTTGTTATCTCAGTATTTAACCAACTTGATGCATAAAATTTGTTTCACAATAAGTTTTATTTCATGCCTCTACATGTTTCGAGCACATGTGCTCGAAACATGTAGAGGCATGAAATAAAACTTATTG
>Ga0131853_10010069_pt1 | contig 17302 bp, 12 predicted proteins | sample TergutLab28metaG_FD_92764 | JGI IMG/M metagenome (GOLD analysis project Ga0131853, IMG submission 92764) | Labiotermes labralis P1 segment gut microbial communities from Petit-Saut dam, French Guiana - Lab288 P1 (version 2) (version 2) | ecosystem: Host-associated > Arthropoda: Insects >... | reverse complement strand
TTTAAAAAAAAAAATGAAAATTTTAAAAAAAAAATGTTAAAAAAAAACCAAAAACATTTTGGGTTCAACCCCCCCCCCCCCCCCCCCCACGGAAATCGTGCCGTTAAGGAGATGTGGGAAAATACCGTAGAGCGGGGCAGGCCACAGGTGACAAAACTGCACACGCGCATTGTGTGCTGGATAACTAATGCTACAGACACACACACTCAGAATATGTAATACTTATTGCTTTCCCACTGTAAAAATAGTTTCACAAAAGCGTGTAAATGTTGTGTTATACATATCTTTTTCAGTAACCCTGCGAAGAACCAAAATTACACACTGGATGGCAGATGAATGGTGCACCGGTAGACATGGTGGGTGGGGGGATTCAGAAAATAATTTAGTGAAGATCAGGATAAAAATGATTAGGATTCAGCCTCATCTGTAACGATGGACAGCAGAGGATCGATGAAACACAAACTATTCAACGTAGAAATCATTCTCCACCAAAATAACTATTTATTACATATTTTCAGGGGATAACATGGCTACATGTTTTGAACATGTGGTCATCTTCATGCCATTAAAATATATGAAAATAAAATTACAATGGCAAATTCATTTTGTATGGGTGTAATGCAATCTCAGTCATTGGCTGTTACAGTATGGTGAGTAATAACTAACTTGTAATATATAAAACCACAACAGGATATGTAGAATAAAAATCAGACGATTTTCATTCTTTGCTACTATCTGCTGCAGACCTAACAACAAGTGACAACAAATGTAGAAGCATTCCTACCAAGCAGGGATTTGCAGAGACAGAGGCGTGACACCTGCTTCATTTAATATATTAAATATCAGTGGAAATTAATTTCTAAATCAATCATTAATTTACAATTACACTCTGATAGACCAAATTAAGGGCAGAAAATAATACATACTATAAACCACACGCCTAAATTTTATTGATATAAATTTTTTTCAGAATTAAAAAAAATAGCAAAGGTTTTGAATTCACTGAGCATAAATCTAACACTGCTAGCATACTTGCAGTTTACAACACAAAGGACATTCACATGGAATACCGCTGACAGACAAACGACATGTTGCTGGGGAAACAGAAGGAAGGATATGGAAGGCACTGTACTAATGCTTTTTTTTCCTGGTCCAACAGCTGTCTGGCAGTGTAGGCACTCTTCCTCCACAATTTTCCTATGTCCAAAGTGTCAATTTTTAAAATAATGAATGAACTTCGTTAAAAAAAAACAATATCTACATCTGCTATTTTGTGTAGTTGAGCTTTTGACTTAGCAAATCAATCTGATGCAAAAGGATTAAAAGGATTAGGGTACTAGAAAAAGTGCCTCAGCTGAGATTATGAGTGTTTCTGATTCCACATCAAGTGGCCCCATGGGCATAAAATGAAATTTTCATCATTATCTACATCAGTACCATTTCTATTCCTATTTCTATTTCTATAAGATAATAAGCCTTTCTTGTTTGGCCAAAAAACCACAGTTTCTTGCATTCCCTCATCTCTCTGAGGAAACAGATACAAAATGGTTCCATGCAGCTTCACAATTAAATTGAACAAATAAGAGACACTGAAATAATTTCAAAATGAAGAAAGAATGCAAACAGCAGATAAAAAGAACAAACACAACATATTACGCAATACAGTAGGACTTTCTGACACTTCTTCAGCTTTTCTCCCTACTGGCGAAAATTTCTGGTTCCTGTACTGTGAATTTTGAGTTGCAGCACATATCACACCAATATGCAAAACCCTTTGTATAATCCATATTCAAGATGGGAGATATGTAAAAACACAGTGTCCTCCCTGCAACTGCATGACCTGCACATATGAACCTGAATATTGCAGATGGTGACAGAAAGTTTATCACTGTAGACAAGGATGAATGTGGCCATGACAAGGATCTTATCCTTCAGGTTAAAACACAGCAGAAATGTACAGCCATTTACTGCTGCTATAATATTTGCATTTCATTTATGATGGTTTTCAATCTGCACTTTGACAAAACAAACTTGCACTTAAATATAGTACGCGTATTGGTCAGTATAACTGTACAAGTACTGCTAAATGATAAATGAATTTGACGTAACACATCAACACTGTTTACCACAGACGTCCACTTTTTTTCACTTCCTTCCTGTAATATATCTTGAATTCTTCTGTAGATGCACTGAATCATTTCCCGCCTGTTACGTAAGTGCAAATCAACTTCTATCACTCCTTCATTTGTGTTTGCAAGGCACAGGACACAAATTTGAACTACATTTGAATAACTGAATAAAGGTTGACCAACTAGATGACACTTGCTTTATTATCTACTGCTCAACATGTTTCAGACGTTAATACATCCATCTTCAGGAGCTTGCGACTACTTGTTGCATTGTGTAGGCTGTAATGATAGAGGTTTTGTGTGTTAATTTATTTATCTAGTGGTAAGTGCTATACCTATATTATGGGTCGTGTGTGGCTCTGAGTGAGTGTGTTTCTGCAAGCGTGTGGTGTCCTGTAGTTCTTGAACATGTTTGTGTGTAGTATGTTTTGGTGTTTTATGCATCTGTATTGATGATTATATGCATGAGCTGTACATACCTGACTTGAGCCGTGCTGGTGTTATGTAGCAGGATTGTCTGTTGGTGATGTGAGTGCAGGCTGAACCACTACGTTTGTTGTTTTTCTGATTATTCAGTCACTTTCAATACATCCAGCTCTCATCACCCTGAAGATGGATACACGAGTGGCCGAAACATGTCGGTGGTTATATGTAGTAAAACTACATTCATAAATCCAAGTTCATTTGTTGGTTCCTTTCAAATATTTTATATAGCCGGTCCTGTTTAATTCTCCATTGTTTTCTGCACCACATGTGTTTGGTAGTGTTTTGAACAGACATCTGTCTGCACTGAAATCCAGCTTCATATGCCTACCAAGTTCAAATATGATTGGATTAAGGTACCTGGTAAAGAAGGTTCAAATACAACATATCTACTGCTGGGATAGCTGTTGAATATTGAACATTCACAAGAAACCAATACTTTTATCTATATTTATTGTATTCACATCACCATCACCACCATCATCATCATCATATATCGGTCACAGAGTTGGGCCACTTGTTGACCAATTCCCATCTCACGTATCCAGAAGTCTCCTCAAAGGTCCACCATGATTCCTTCTGCCAGTTGGACAGTAGCGTTTCATTACCCTGGGTAATCTACTTCGAGGCATTCATTTACATGTTGTATCCAGCTTCTCTTGTATTCCAGTAATTTGTCCAAAATTGGTGTTGATTTTAACTCCTTTGCAATTCATGCATTTGTTTTGTAATCTGTCCCAAGTGTATCCTGCTGTTCTCTTCATGTATTTCATCTCCGCTGCTGTTATTCTTCTGACATCCCTTGCTTTAACAGTCCAAGTTTCACTGCCATATAACCAGACTGGAAGGGCCAGTATATTGTATAGTTTTATTCTTGTTTTCTTAATGTTTGTTTGTGGTCTAAACATATTATTTAAAATACCTGCAATTTTCAAAAAGTTATTTAATTCGTTATCAATGTCCAATAAGATATCATATTTCCTAAATAGTTAAAAAAATTCACTTGTTTTATAATTTTGTTACCTATTACAATTTTAATTGTCAGAGGATCTTGCCCTTTAAATGCCATCAATTTTGTTTTCTAGTTAAACCATATTCTGTTATTATTTAATTTAATTTATGCGTAGCTTTCTGTAGGTTATCTTCTTTGTCTGCTATTATGACTTGGTCGTCTGCAAATAACAGCGCTGACAGTTGCCAGTTTTTTTAAAGTTTGATTCCGGTATGTCTTGGTTTTGCCATTTAGTTATTATTTTGTCTAAATATATATTAAATAGTGTAGGTGAAAGAGGACAACCTTGGTGTACTCCTATATTAATTCCCACTGATTTTGAAAGTTTGTTGTTAAATTTTATCAATATTTTGTTTTGTGTGTAAATATCCACCATTGCCTTTAGCAATATGTCGGGAATATGTCTGGATTTCAAAATGTTAAATAAAATGTCTTTGTATGTTATCAAATGCTTTCTCACAATCTATAACAGCAAGTGTATTTCCAAGTTAAATTCCCTTTTTTTTTCAATTAATAATTTAAGGCAAAATGTTGGGTCCGTGCATGACCGTCCCTTTCAGAATCCATTTTGTGTTTCTGTCATAAATACTTCTGAGTACTTCTGCAGTTGCATATTAAGGATTTTAGAGTACATCTTATAACAGGTGTTAAGAATACCAATTCCTCTGCACATTTTGGGTTCCCTTCTCTCATACTGTATTCACCTGAATGCAAAATGATGCTGCATACAAAACTAAAGCCATTCATATTTTATTATCAGGAAGGAACCACGTTCAACTTTGTCTTCAATTATATGTGCCCCCTCCCTTCCACCACCACTTTAGGTGGGCAAATTTGGAAACAATCCTTGTCTTACATCTGGGTAAATACGGTAACAGAAGTTCCCACCTTGCCAGTAACAAATGTACTTTCTGCATAACTGCTGTCCTCTCTCAGATGTACCACAGAGTAAAATGATACACTGTTGCCAATTTTTGGGGAAACATGCTGCCTCCAACTCTTCCTTTTCAGGATCCCTGAAGATGGTAACAGTCTACCAGACAACATGGTGACATTCCAGAACACATCAGTCATAATGGTCGCTCCTCTCCTATGAGCAAATTATATTAAATTTCCCATGGCGAGTTTTGTCTGACTCACCGCAGAGAAGTACGACAGGAAACATACATACATCTGCAACATGGTCAAGGTTAAAACAACTGATGGCCGACTCACCTGTACCCTTCTCTGTATCCTTTATGATGGAGTGGTAACCAGATTCTGTTTGTGGTGATGCTGCTGCCTCACTCTGTGTGCTTAGCAGGCGCAACTGAAGACGAGAGCCTGCCAACACAGAATGCAAAGTGCTACACTGAGTACTATATATATATATATATATATATATATATATATATGAATGTCCAAAGTATTCCATCCCATCCAGGGTTCCGCATTGTTTTGGGACCTCTGTGCTTGTGTGTGTGTGTGTGTGTGTGTGTGTTACCTCTCACAGCCCTGAATAAGACAAATAACTTAGTTCCAGGTATGTCATAATTTGTACACTACAAGCATTAACCGAATATTCACTAAAAAAATTTCCAGCTCATGGCCAAACACTATATCCAAATACAACCATTACATTTTGAGTATGCTCTTAAATAGCCTTATGTACCTCCAGTCTTCATTACAGCAATGAACACAATTTATTTATTAAAATTAAAAAATGTCTAAAATCAAGGTAACTGCAACAACAAGGATCTGCGGTCATTTAAATGTACCAACAGTGGCCTCTCTCACCCCCCACAAGGAATGTGCGAACGTTTGCAAGACTATACAAAACGCTACAATATCATTATCGACGTCTATGCCCAACACATTATGGCACGCCACGCCGTAAATAAGCAGCATTCCCTGAGGATGACAATAGAAAATAACAAACCAAACAATCTTCGGAAAGGAACCAACATACTAGACCCTAAATACGCTGACAGCAGTCTGCTATCGCCTTACTTATCATGCATTTCACTGTTTTCAACATTTATACTGACGTATATATTGTAACGTCAACATTTTATACTGACATATTGACATGTATATTGAACGCCCAAAGAATGAGAATTCAATCTACCCATACAAAAATGAGCATGCAATTGGAATTTAATGTTATTATTTTAATGGCCTGAAGTTAACCACTTTGTGGTCAAGACATGTAGCCGTGTTATCAACCGAAAAAAAAAACTTAATAAACAGCTGTGTTGATGGTGAGTTATTACTACCTCGTAATACAGTGCTCATGAAACAGTAATTTGTTAACACACACAATTCGTCGAACCGGTATTCCCGCATTACTAGACGGGTTACAAACACACGTGTCGAAGTGTTATGTCCATAGAAAAACTGCTCCTTATATTTTAGTGAAAACATAACATGTTTGAGTGTTGTCTATAAATGATCTGTCACCTTTTTTTGTGTATCCTGTAGAAATGTGTATGGGTTAAGTTACGACATATTGCTGTTTCATGACCGATATACAAATACAACGGGATGTCCAAGGTGAAAACCTTCAATTACCTGGTAGCTGGTGTCTTATTCCGACTGTCTTATGTACGCGAGGACGAATAAATAATGTTCCACTTTTAAGTAACACATTCCCAAATCTCGCAACACGTTGCAGTCTGCCTGACGCAGCCATTGTACCGAACGACACCACGTGATGTGTGTAGTTCGTAATCCCACCACTAGATGTGGTCAGCGTTCGAAATGAAGGGAGCGAGGCGTCATTAGTGAGTAAGAAAGACGAAGGAGATGACGTATGTGCTCGTCCGTGTGACCCACGCGCCGGTCAAGAACGAAATGGCTCCGTAGTTTGTCGTTTGAAGCGGAACTTATAGGAGAAGAGATTGTGAGAGTTGAATGTGAGGTAACGATTTTACGACGTAGTTACAGGTAACTTAAGGTGAGTGCTGTGAAAGGTGTCAGTGTGCTTGCGCGGAAGACAGGCGATCCTTGCAAAAAAAAAAACCTGTCGTCTGACATGACGGCACGCATGTTAGGCAGCAACCTGTTGTGTTTTGCTGCAGTGTTGCACGTTGATTGCACGTGAATTATGTCCGTGCGGTAGCATTGTGCTCGGTTGCCAGCTGGTCTTGTCTTAGCGTACACTTCGAACTGGCATACCCTGTCGGCGTGTGTGTTTGTGAAACGGGCATCGTGGATTCTGGGGGCGGGAGAGGGGGCAGCTGCGTGGATGGTGGACTCATTCCTCGCAAGCCCGTCGCCGCTGCCCCCGCCCCAGGTCAAAGCCTCCTGGCTCCTGGAGTGGTCACAGGAGTGGGAGGTGGTCTCGCTGGAATGGGAGATGTCCTGCTGCCACCAAAGAGGCAAGCCGTTGTTGATAGACTACGACGTCGGATCGAGAGTTACCGGAGGCGACAGAGTGATTGTATTCCCCGATTCGATCAGTCATTCAACGGAATTTGCGAGCAGAATATTCAGGAGACACTGGTGCTGAAGCAGAGGTTTCTGGAGTCGAAGGCAAAACGGGCGGCCAAGAAGACGGACAAGAAGCAGGAGAGTTCCAACACGCTACATACGGTAAGAACATGTGCAGTCAGATCGGGCCACTTCCTGCCTTGATTACGAACCCACACATGGCGACATCCCCTCCATAACGGCAACCGCAAACAGCTGGCCAACGTTTACCATTGCCGCCGATCCGCATACTGAAGCGCCGGACTTTGTTTCAACAGGAAAATCAAAATTCTGGTTACACCCACCGAGATGCACTCGTATTTCAGTTTGTATGGCAAACTTGTGGCATGAGGTTGTAACCAGTAGAGTTGTACCGTGTTCATCACGCTCTACAGTTGCATGTTGCAATGTTTTGGCCTTGTCAGCTACTTCTTTCTATTTACCCCGATCTTGAATGCATTTTGCCCAATTATTTACTCTCATAATTCTTAAATCTTCTTTTATGTAGTTTTTTCCATTTAATTTTTGGTCTTCCTGCCGATCCTGTAGATAGCGGTTTACACTCATATAATTTTTTGAACATTCAATCATTTGTCACCCGGTCTACATGGCCAAAGCAGCTCAGTCTTTGTGCCTTAATGCAGTTATGTTATTATTTCTAATTAGGTTATTAATTTATAATTTGTTTTAATACTTCATGTACCTTCTCTGTCCATAGTAGGTCCGAATATTCCTAATATCTCAGAGCTGTGCTGTTTTGGGTCAAAATCGATACACATCACACTTTCATCTGCATAAACACTCAGCTTCCAGTTAATTGCTTATAAAATTTCATTTCGGAAGCAATGTAGTATTTGTTGTAGTTGTTTGGTCTATAATAATGCTATTTCGAAAATTTTGACTGTTTCGAATTCAAATGAGTGTAGAAGAAACATCGTTGATCAAACTTGTAAATGTCACAAAGAATATCCATCAGTGTTCTGACGTTACGCAAACATGGAGTGTAAGAGAATTGCAGAGATTTTCGGTAACAATGTAACGTACTGCATGTGACAGCGACTGTAATTCGTCTCGGCGTTTTGTCGGTCCGTATAACCAGTTCTGATCATTTTCTAACTCTGCACGCAGTAATCACTAATTCTGCATTCTGGTCCCTTGATTCGCAGTTTATACGATCTGAACTTAGCCTGATGCGGTATGTGCGTTTCGTTGGTCTGGTGCTTGAACTGTGAATTCTGCGCCGGGAATGAAACATTCCGTGTTAGAACGATCCACGTGATAAATTTTTGTTGCCATAATAATGCAAGCACGTGAGAGAGACGTCATGTGGGTGAAATGCAGAGCTTTTGAGTGTTAAAGCTCGTGGTGTGTATTGTTAACTCTGTGGTTTCAAAGTTCAAGTTTTCGTTTTTATTTCGTATCACGAGTTTGTTTGTGAGTTGCATTCCTTAACTGGAAACCACATTGACCGACTTCGTTAATGTTCCCAGTGGACTGTGTTGGGGTTTCATGTGCAGTATTGGTAATTTTTCGTACCTGTTTACCGAAACTGTGCCGAAGGCGGAAGGTGTGTGGCCCATTTCTACTCATCCCACCCTCCACCCATGTCATGTTCTGGATTTTGTATCTGATTCGATTCACTGTCAACAGAAGGTTTCATCCGCGTGGGGAGATTTTACATTTCCGGTGATACATTGAGATTGGTGATACGTAGTAATTTTTTTTTTTGGGTGGGTCTTCAAGTGTGTTCCGCAAGAATATGTAGTTTTTTGGTCCCTGCTGTGTGGATGTGTGAGATGTCAGACGTTTATAGTGCATGTGGTACGAACATGAATGTGTACTTTATGCTAGGAACTGAAGACACTAATACAGTATTACCAGTGACCAGCATAACATGATTAAAACATGTTCTTGTCCGAAATATGTCTGCTTGTGTGTTCATACGTTGTTAGTGTTGGCTGTGCATTATTACTATCCGGATGTTATGTACAGTTCCTTAAACTAGTTGTAGTTGTTAAGAATATTAGAACAAATAACACCTAAGATACACTGCACTGATGTTATATAATTGACTATTTATAAGCCTCCGAAAACAGAGACGACAAACACTTTTGTTGGATTATCAAAGCTTTTAAGCATTTTATAGATCTTTTACAATAAACTAAGTAATACACAGTTTATTATGTCTGCTTTTACAAGGAGCTTCGTGAAAGTTTGAAATCTCAGTCTGCCATAGTCGGTACAGTTCTTCTTCAAATAAAGTATACCCTTGCGTGTTACTTCAGTTTATCAATCAACGAATGCACATATAATTTCACATAAAACCCTTTTAAAACGCTTTAAAACACTCCGACATGTTTCGCTCTTGTCAGATCATCGTCAGGGAGCTTAGTTCCTTGCTAAAGTTACATTATAGTATTCACAATTTAATTGGTATTTGCAGACGAGGTGTTGTGGCAGTATATCATGTGTACGAATGTTTTGTGGAGCGGTGGCTAGCCACTGCTGCACAACATGATATGCTGCCACAACACCTCGTCTGCAAATACCAGTTCAATTGTGAATACTATAATGTAACTTTAGCAAGGAACTAAGCTCCCTGATGATGATCTGACATGATCGAAACATGGAGTGTTTTAAAGCGTTTTAAAAGTGTTTTATGTGAAATTATGTGTGCATTCGTTGGTTGATAAATTGAAGTGATTCTAGAAAATTGCACGGTGCTACAATAAAACCTTGCGTGTTACTCTGGGCCAGACTTAATGTAGAAACGCGTAAACGTATCGCTGTAATTCTGTATATTTATGGTATAGGAATTAGAAGTAGTGTTGGACTGATTTTCATCATCAGTCAGCATTTTGCACATCGCTGTGTGGCTTATGTAATGACTTTGTGTGGCTAGTGAGGAGGCAAGGAGTTTGCAGGAGGACACGCACCCTAGTAGTCTTATTACCCGAGCGTTTTCCATGGAAAACGGGGAAGCATTGATGACGTAAATGATTTGAACCGGGGACTTCCGTATGCTAATGAGCAGTGATATGTACTGGACCGCAGTGTGCAGTAATGCAGCCGTACAGTTTAATTTGTTTCAAGAAGTGCGGTAAGGGAAGGTTATGGTTGTCCGTCCGCCTGCGTGTTCCGGTTACTGAAGGTGCGTAGAAATTGGTTTCGTTTAGCCCTTTGTTGTCCCCCGTTTCTCTGGCTAATGTGCAATAAACAATTCGAAGCGACGTTTCTGTAATGTAAACTGGGCTATGTGCCGGAGCGTTCAAGAGCTGAGTCACTTCTGGTCAGTGGCCTGCCTGGAGGTTGAACTTCCCTGATCAAATTCCTTCAGACATTGGCCGCGGTATTTATAAGTGTGACTGTTGGCCGTCCACAAAATTACAGAGCTGCGCCACGCACGCTTTCCGAACTGAATCACAGGATGGTGAATCTGCCGGTTATTAATACAGCACCCCCATTGCGTGAATGTGAGGTGATCAGCGTCGTAGACTCCAGTTGAAATATGATGGCACACGGTGACGCACGGGTGCGGAAGTGAAGGGGAAACTGGCGAATGGAGTGGGTAACCAGTACCCTTCACACTACCTCGGAACATGGTGTATCCGGCATTACTACCACTGATGCGCACACCTCGGCTGCCAGTAGTCGACTGAACTTAAGCCCCCCGCCGAGTTGAATGGACTCGTCCGTTTCGCCGAAAGACGAAATCTGGTTTCTGGGCGTGTGCCATCACATTTCAACTGGCCTCTGCCTCCGGTGGCTGCTCCTGTGTGACCAACCTCCCGCTACTAGATATAGGCAGAGCGGTTGTTCGCAGAGATTCGGTTCCTTTAGCACGGGCACCTTTGATGACCAGTTCGTAAGTTTCCTTCCTTGTTCAAATAGCTGGCTGTGGATTACACAAGGCCCGACATTGTTATTAATATTATTTGTACTGGCCTGCATAGCTCAGTCGGTATAGCGGCTCGCTACGGGCTGGAAGGTCCGGCGGTCGATTTTTCGCACCCGTCCAGACCTGCCCTGGGGTCCACTCAGCCTCCTATGCAATGGGTACCGGGTCTTTCCTGGGGGTAAAGCCGCCGGGGTCGTGGCGTTGACCACCCACCCCATCTGGCGCCGAGGTTAAAGAAAGAGTAGAGCTATATCTCTGCTCCCCCTCTGGGCCTTCCTGGCATATTATAGGGTGACCTTTACCTTTCATTGTATGAAAATTGTTATAAAGGTTAATCCCAGGCTAACCAGAACAGTCAGTTTTGTTATTGGATGGTGCCCCCTTGCCGCTGTGTGCAGGTCGACATCCTACGAAGTTAATGGGCATCGAAGGTGGATATGAGTCTGTGGCGTCCTAGAGCCGTGATGCAGTGATGAAACGTCAGCTGTGCAGGGCGACACAGTTCACGGTATTGACCACGTTCTGAACACGTGCAATGGGCCACTTTGCACATACACGTCTCCTTGCACGTGGTATCTCATTCAAATTGAACTTGCCTGTAGCAAAGCGAAGCTCTGTAATATCGGGTCTAAAAATACGGGCATCTGCTTGTCTGCAAAATGGTTGCGCCAATTAAATCTTGTTGCAGTAGCTCAAGTAACTAGCAGTGTTATTGCCCGCATGTGAGACAATCTGAGTGAGCGGACTGTAGGAAGGGCGGCTTCGTGTCAGGTTATTAAATGCGTTCGTAATCTGAAGGCTCTGGAGGTGAAGCGAATGCGGTGACGTCAGCTGGAGATAGGAACTCGGAATCTAGAGACTCCGAGCTGGATAGCCCTCTGGGTTTACCTGTAAGGAAGTAGATGAAGTGTATAGAATATTGGATTGAAGAAATGAGAAGTAAATGGGGGAACTGCGACATCGTCGGCTTCCTGGAGAACGTTCTTTTAACAGCCGAATTGCATTTATTGACGGGCAGGCCTACTGTGCATTTACAACGTTACAAACACGTACTGTGCGTGTTTTATAGGACCTGTCTGTATTTGCTGCAAGGCCAGCGAGTGACACAGGACCTAACGGCCAAACCCACGCTTTCAAGGCCAAACCGTAATGTGTAGATGTGTGGTCAGTAGACTGGCCTGCCGTGTAGACCCTTTAACCTCCAGCAACGTTCCAGCAAGACAGTTCAGTATAGACTGTTGCCCCTTTTTTACCTAAAAACTTGCAGGGTAGGGTTACCTGCCGTGTTATATGGGGGCACGCGGTGGCGGAGTTGGTTGAGGCACTGCGCTACAAGCCGAAAGGTCGCGGGTAAAATTCCCGATGGTGTCACTGGAATTTTTAATTGAAATAATCCTTCCAGCCGCACTATGGCCCCTGGGGTCGACTCATCCTCTAACAAAAATGAGTACCAGGAATATTTCCTGGGGGGTAAAGGTGACCGGTGCGTGAGGCTGACAAACCTACCACCTTTGTGTGCTGATTGTCTTGAAATCTGGAAACCTCAACCTCCTAGAACCCTCTGCGCCTGTCCAGGCATGTAATGGGATTGCTTTACCTTTGAGGTTTGCCGTTGTATATGGGTGTGAATTTTCATCTTGTTATCGGAGGGCGTTTTAAGAGCAGGTGAGAAAAACCAAAGTTATTTTGAAGTTCTTAGTTTTTATTGACTTCTGATTAATTAGGATCGTCACATAAAGACTGATGATGGTTGGGACATGTAGCAAGCATAGAGGTATAATATATGTTGAAAGGCGTCATAGTAGTTCGATGTAGGCATACAGGAAGCGATAATATTAAAGCGTATCTTGTGAAAGTTGTAGTGTTTCACGATTGTGGGTGGATTCAAGAGCCTCCGGTTAGGTTCAGTGGCGTGCTGTTATGAACGCAGTGTGGTGAAAGGTGGGCAATGTTCGGCTGCCGTATTCACAGGAGAGGGCCTTATTTCAAATTGTATAATTCTCATGGTGATTTCCTGATAGGATCTCACATAGGATTCAGGTCTTTTGGGATGTGGTGTTGTGTCGATGGGTGAGTGCTTCTCTCGGAACGCTCTCGGACGAGGTTTGGAAGGCTTTCCACTGTTCGTGAAATCGGCTAACCTCATTCAGCAAAGTCCTTCATGAGGAGCTTCTAACTTGTTCCACAGGTAGGCCAGAAAGTGCCCACACTTAGGTAGCCCGACGTTCCATTATATTGTTAAAAGGACCCTCCACACTCCTGAGCCACATTAATCCGTTTAACACCGTACCATGCTTTTAAATCCATGATAATACCCCCCTCTCTTTTACGCCCATCGACATAACGCCACATCCCAAAAGACCTGAATCCTATGTGAGATCCTATCAGGAAATCACCATGAGAATTATACAATTTGAAATGAGGCCCATTTCCCTAATGTTTTACCACCAAAACCCTAAATACATCACTTGTGCCCAATGCGTGCTATATGTCTCGCCCATCTCGTTCTCCATTTGATTATCCTATTTTTTTACCCCTCTACAACCCTTCACTCATAAGCCGCTATGTGATTCACATGTGACTGTCAAGTAAACGTATGGAAATGGGTCTTTGAATGAAGAAGAATCAGATGTGTTAAAGTATTGAACGTTTATTAATGTTTCTCTCTAAAAACTTCACGTGCTTTCGTGTTGGATTGACAGCAAATGTACAATGCATCGTGACGTTTTATACGTCGAGGGTTTGCTACAGACCCAACTATATGCGGGGAAGGTTTTGTGTGTTTCCAAGTTCGGCCGGTGGCTGGCTGATAGCATCTGCGCCAGTTGTTACAGATTCGCGCGCAGGAGAAAGTGGATTTTGTGTCACTCAGCAGCTAACTGCAAAACGGCTTACACTCGCGGATCGCAAGCTGTGTCTCCTGTATCGGTTGCGTGCGTTTCGTAGCGCCGACTGAATCAAGGCTGTAAGAAGTTGCTTCGTGCGCTTTACCAATATCCACGGTGGCCACACAGAATATTGCTGTAGTTTCGGTTTTTTTGGTTGGGGAGGGGGGGGGGGTGTTTGATTGGATCTCACATTCTAAGTTTTTCTGAAGTTACATGAGTAGAGTTTGGTCTCATAACGTAATATTTATGTACATGCATTATAACCACTGCCACCGGGCGACAGCCCATTTGCAGTTAAATACATTCTTCTTCTTCTTCTTCTTCTTCTTATTATTATTATTATTATTTATTCCTTAAAGCTTCAGCTATTGCATGCACACCGTGATGTGTGTGCTGATGATGTATTAATGTCTCGCATGCTGACACTGGAATGGGAAATTTTATGTTGTGATATTTGTATCGTGTCTACTATAACTCCAACTGTTCTTGCTCAAGAAAGTGTGGCTGCTAGCCCACTTGCTTCTGCATTTGCCCACCGTCTATTTCCCCTATTACCCAGCCCTCTGCGTTGTTCACTTGGCGAGAGATGAACGTTGCACACTTCCGTACGTTAAGGCAGAGTCGGGGGCTGGACTGTCCGGAGTTCGATTCCGGCAGAGGAGAGAGATGTACTCTTCTCTGAAACCTGCCCTGAGGCACACACACCCAACCTCCAACGCAATGGCTACTGCAGGCTTCTTCAGGAATCCGTGCGTGAAATTGACCATTCATCTCCGTCTGTTGCTGAGGTACAGGAGTGGAGCTCCTCCTATGTCTTTCGTGGCATGGACAACTTTGCCTCTGTAACCGTTTAACCCTAAAGTTAGAGTTGTCCCTGCAAACGCCATGAAGTAATGCGTGGGATTTAGAGGTGTACCTCCGGTCGCTGTTACCCTTGGCACCAGGCCTACCGTTTATATAAACATCGATACACTGCTGCATACTTTATATAAACAGTCATAGCATATAAATCTTTCGGATGAAAAACCTGATGATGGCCAGCGTTGGCCGAAACATGTAGTTTTGTCATGTTCTAATAAATCATCCATTACATATACATTGTTGTGCTATTGACTGTAATTACCCTACCTATTTGCTACCGTAGGAGGTTCCTGAAGAGATTTCCGGTAACCATTCGGTAGGAGCGTGGGTGGTTCTGGAGCCGTCTGGACGGTTTACAGGAGAGAAAATTGCCCTTTCTGGAAATCGAATCACACTGTTTCGGTTGTCCTGCCTGGAGCCCAGGAGCCATACCGATTACGCCGTTCCGGCTCCACGGCTGCGAGTGATCAGCATGATGGTTTTGTAGAGCTGACATTAATTTTGTACTTAATTAAGCACCAGGCAATGCAGACGTGTTTTCAAGCGAGAGAGCCCCGTCGTGTTGAATATAAGTTAAATTTAATATAAAATATATAATACAGTCATACACAACTTTGTATTTTATTATATTGTATTAGATTATAATTCCAGATCTCATAAATTGAAAGCATTATCAATTACACACTTCACCTGTCTAAAGATCAGCCTGAAGATGGCCCCACAAATAGGACCGAAACATCGCTGGAATTATAATCAAATATAATCTAATATACAGATATGTATGACTGTATTATATACATTATATTTTAGCTAATGAAGACGTGGGTGGAGGCAAAGCTCCACGTATCTCTTAGCTCAACGGCAGGCAGACATGATTGGTCAGTTTCACGTCCTGACCGCCGAGTCCTGTGGAACCCAAAGAACCCACGGCACGCATCGGACCGCAGCTGTATTTGCTGCATATTCTTGTTTAGAACATTTTACTTTTAAAGTTTTGGGGTGCAGGCTCCATAACTTTTGAAAACCCACAATTTTTGAAGCTGTATGCGGATTTTTTCCTCGAACCCCCTTTGCTCGTGTAAACAGGAGGCGTTTTTAGAATCTCTTTTGTAACATTCGTCTCCATCCTTACCATTCGTGCAAATACGGTGTTTCGACAATAGGATCGGTTTGCGTTCTCAGGGTAAAGGGTGGAAAAACAGCTACTGAGGTCTGAGTAATCAGTCCCTTCTATTCTGAAGATGGAGGCAGAAGTTTCCCGCGAAACATGAGGTGTCACACCCCCATAACATCATTGATAGCTGTACGATCCCGCATCTGATTAGAACCCATTTTAGCCAGACAAAACGCGGCTCGGGGAAGGTTATAACAGGTGATCGGGTGACGAAGAGACAGGACATTCGTAGTTCTTGCGAGTCGTGCAACAGAACAATTGTGGTGACCTCTGCCAGAGAATGGCAACATTGCAGCCACCCAGCCCCTCCCCAGTGTTGTAGTTCTGCCTGCAGCTGCACACTGACTACTTGTGGCTTACTGGGGCACGTTATGGCTTTGCCTTGCCAAGACAGAGACAGAGATTGCAGTAGATCTGGCAACACCGGGTCAACAGGAGCCATCCACACGAACAGAGCTCTGTCTTTCAGGAAACTGTCTGGAGTTACCATAAAAAATTGCATGCTAGATGTTGCTGTAACAAGTAGAGTGAGTACCTGCCCCCATATAAAACGTCCTGCATTACCTGCGACACGAGCCGCTGTCCTAGGTGGTGTCTGAGATTCTGCTTGCCATGGGTGCGTTCTGTAAACGCGGAACCGGATCGGAGCTGACCAGCTGTTTGCAAAACTGTGTCCTGACATAACAGTCTTATTTGATGTAGCGTAATGAACTATCGGCGTCACAATAAGCTCGTTAGGAATTATGCTGTCATCTTTGCAGTGATGCCGTGCAGTCTGGTAAGGGATTCGTGCATCCTGATGATGACCGAGGAGCGCCGGTAATGTCAGACCTCGCAGGTGACCACTTTTGAATTTTAAATTTGTCGATTCCAACATTCCAAGCGTCGGTACAAACAGCGTGCCACTGTCGGGCCGTACGAACGAGTACCTGCAGATAATTGACGTGGTTTTTAATTTACGAGATGGCACAGCGTACAGATCCATGTTGGTATGATTGTTTCGAAGACCGTAACACATCTAGGGTACATGTTAACAAATAAGCGTATGGGAACAGTCCTAGAAGTGAAGAAACTGTTGCGGGCATAGTGTGTGTGCTTTCACTTGAAGAGCTTCGGCGTGCATTGAAGAGCGCGTTTGGCGTCGTGATGTCTGCGTGCGAGGAAACGATATCCAGCGTTGCTTTAAATTAGGCTAGTAACAGCCAAATGTTACCCGCGGTACAATGTATTGAAACCGTACATTATCGTATCTAAATGTGGCCAGTAACCACCGAATATTAACCTCAGTACAATACACTGAAACCGTACATTATTGTATCTAAATGTGGCCAGTAACCACCGAATATTAACCGCAGTACAATACACTGAAACCGTACATTATTGTATCTAAATGTGGCCAGTAACCAC
>Ga0131853_10010068_pt1 | contig 17303 bp, 13 predicted proteins | sample TergutLab28metaG_FD_92764 | JGI IMG/M metagenome (GOLD analysis project Ga0131853, IMG submission 92764) | Labiotermes labralis P1 segment gut microbial communities from Petit-Saut dam, French Guiana - Lab288 P1 (version 2) (version 2) | ecosystem: Host-associated > Arthropoda: Insects >... | reverse complement strand
ATCTTCAGGGAGCTACACTGTTCCTTGCTAAAGTCACATTTTTAAAAACACTCACTGATTAATTTCCTTATATTAACTTGGTGCTGTGGCAGCATGTCGTATTGTGTAAGTCGTACGCTGCTGCGAATGCATATAAATCATAAGTATTTAGAACCTTACAAAAGCACCTCATTACACAATATAAACCAACGAAATACACCTTTCCTGAATTAATATTTTAATTTTTATGTCTTCTACGTGTCGTGCCCCAGGGTTTATACTCAGGAATATAGATGAATATAAGGTATGGTATAGCATATTTATCTCAGTAATTAACCAACCTGATGCACAAAATTTTTGTTTTACAATAAGTTTATTTCATGCCTCTACATGTTTCGAACACATGTGCGCATCATCAGGAAGTCAAAATTGCATTACACAGCCTCTGGTATCATCACACCTACAGGTGGCCGTCTCGTGCACAGGTTGAGAGAGTGCACGAGACGGCCACCTATAGGGTAAGCACGTTTTAACAACAGTCAAGTTGCATTTTCTGTAGATTCAACAATCAATGTAAAGTAAATAGACATCGCACAATCTTAATAACTAGATAAACACAACTTTTTTAGATAGGTAATGTATACAGACATCGTATTTTTAACAATTCTAACAACCGAATAAACATAACCTTATAAATGCAACTAATCAACAATTTATACGATTTTATAACTAGATAGACTAAGCAAACATAAATGTAAATAGACATGGTACCTTTCTAATAAGTTTAATAACTGGATAAACATAACCTCTACATGATATAGCATGTTTATAGTAAGTAATACACAGTAATCACACCCGAAAAATTCACACATACATTTTACTACTATTTGCTCGTATTTATAGAATTGTATTTTAGTAATTTTAGACCACTCATTTGTTTCAGTGTGATGATACCAGAGGCTGTGTAATGCAGTTTTGACCTCCTGATGATAAGAACATGTACTCGAAACATGTAGAGGCATAAAATAAACTTACTGTAAAACAAAAATTTTGTGCATCAAGTTGGTTAATTACTGAGATAAATATACTGAGATGCACGGTCAGTAAAACGTCAAAAAATGGTATAGCATGTTGTACATGCATCAGTATAAGCAGTCTTGTAGGTAGAAGTGTGTGTTCGATACATGTAGAAAACACTCCAAAATAAAAAAAAAATTTTTGAATAAAATATTAATTCAGAACAGGTGCATTTTGTTGGGTATGTCGTATATTTATATTACAATGCACGGCGCAAAGAACATAAGAAAGCAGCTCGTCTAAGTATCACTACAACGACCCCCCGAGGCAGTTACACCATCCTGGCACGTGGCAGAAATAATTCTCTTACACTTGCAATCATTCACGAACAATCCTTTCCAATTCCGCACTATTGTGGAATCGGCGACCTCCCACGTGTATGTTCACAAGTTATCACTGCGACAAACGCAACAGAGCTGTGCTGTATCTCGTCATCGTGTTAAGGATGACACATGGCAGTAGACTGTGTGCGACTCTGAAGCAACACGTTCGAGGTCGCGGATTACACAACACCAGAAAGAGGAAACGCTTCTTCGTGAATGGTTGAATTAATTAACTGATTAATGGATTCGAGCCCAATACGTTCCACCTACACTCAGGCCATCTTAAACAGGTCCATTGTGTCCCTTCAACCAGATTGGGAGTCAAGGAAGCCCAGTACCATAAACCAAGTTCTAGATGTGAAAGTTTCGGAACTTCACTTCATCGGCGACCGAATTTAGTAACAGTGGCTCCCACTCTCTCGAGGTTTATGATGAAGAATCGAACTATTTCAGTGGAATAAATAAGCTACATTGAACGATGTAATCACTTCCCAATTGATTTTAATGACCTAGCGATCCTAACTAGTCCAATATCCTGTGTCTTAAGACTCTTATGCTTATTGCGATGAACGCAACGTCGCTATCCAGTGCGCAGCTCTACAGCTGCACACTTCGGTCGAGAATCTCGATGACGACGCCGGCCATCCTCGCGGTAGGTATCACTGTTTTCCTCAGTCTCTCCACGAAATGCGCGAAAAGTACCTCAAACATCACACCATCCGCTTCTTTACAATTCTTCCGTACTAACTGTTCAGTGAGAAAGTCTCCACTCGCCGCCATACACAAACAGTATGAGCCACTAACAGCGCCACTGCGTCAAACATCCACCAAGTAAATAAATAAACCTTCCGGAAAAATTTACCGTTTTCAAACACAGTCTATCGGCGTCAAATCTGTCGCAAATTACATCAAAGCCTCCCATCGTCGTCATGCCCGCCACTGCAAATTTACGAACAATATTCCACCCGTGCGTCGGCACGTTTATGATTACTCCGTACCAACATTCAAGTTCCGAGCTCCAAGGACCCATTCGGTATCGCTATAAAACAGAAGGCTACTAGACGATCTCAAGGTCTCGACGTCCATCTTAAAGAAAGGTCATTATTTTATGACAACTATCTGCTAAACGATCTCAAGGCCACGACGTTCGTCCTAATTCAATATCATTATTGTATCTGACAAATATCGCTAAGATCCTCCCTGCCGCGTATCGGCCGAGCGGGCTACATTAACACGGTGACCAGGATGTAATATACTCAGTCTAAATACAAACAACCGGTCTCATGTTTCGACAAATATATATAGTCATCATCAGGCTGATCGTAAGACTACAAAAAACAATATTTACAGCTGCATGAGAGGCTTGAGATCTCGAGCCTTACAAATAAATTACTACATAATGTGTATACGATAAATATACAGCCTCGGGAATAAAAATTGTTATGAAGTTTATAGAACAGTCTGACGTGGTCATACGGACAACGGTCTATGCGTCACCTCGCATATAACCCACACGCGATGGTACGTACGACAGGTCAAGGCACCCTGGTATGAATACATTTTTACATGCAGATCGCAGGTATCACAAAATACCCAATCTTAGAATGGTTAAACATTACGGATGGGCACCGCGGCGACCGCGTGTGCAGATTTTGTGTGCGACCCTTTTAGTACAGTCGCCCGCTTTTAAAAGGGCCGCCCCATCCGGCTAGAAGCCCCGGTAGTACGGAGTCGCTAATCCAGCGCTGCCAACAGCACGTGGTATTCCCCGTCGGTCACCCATCCAAGAACTGACGACGTGCAACGTTGCTTAAACTTCGGCAGCCGATCGGCAAACGTGAGCAAATTAAATCATCCCTTGCAACACGGGAGCGAAAAATACTTCGAAGGGTACACGGGCCAATAACAGATAAAAATGGCTGGAAAATGCGTAATAATGATGGACTGCAGGGCACGTATAGGAAACCAAACACCGTAACAACAACAAGAGCAAGAAGAATACACTGGGCTGGTCAATTGGCAAGAATGTCTGATGACAGGAAAACAAAGTAATTCTGGAGGAACCAGATGGAAGAAAAGCAGGAAAACCAAAATGAAGGTGGTCAGTCTGTATGCAGAACGATATGAAATCGATGGGCGTCAAGAGGTAGAGGAAGAAACCGTAAGACAGGCCTATATGGGCTATCATTCTGAAGGAGGCACTGCTTGAACTAACTATGCAAGTAGAAGAAACGATCGACAAACGGTACTGCCATCAACCCTGTACGGCCGTTGGCTAATACCGAGTCTTCGATTTTGTATTTCCGACTACCACAGTTTTGAAGAAAGTACTGTTGTGTACAGTAAAATCAGTCTCATTACAGGCCCGAGGTGCCCAGAGGGTTCCAGGAAGTTAAGATTCCCAGATTACGTGACAGTGGCCCAGAATGGTGGTAAGGTTGTCAGCCTTACGCACCGGCCGCATTTACCCCCAGGAAATGCTCCTGGTACTCATTTCTGTTAGAGGCTGAGTGGACCCCAGGGCCATAGTACGATCGGAAGGATTTTATGTCAATGAAAAATTCCAATGACACCAGCTAGGATCGAACCAGCGACCTTCCGATTTGTAGCACAGCACCTTAACCACTGTGCCACCGCGGTCCACTGTGTACAGTACGTGTCCTAAATATCTTACGGTTCTCAACGTTCGCCAGTCAAATGCCTTCAGAGGGTACCACGAACCACAGGTCCATCTGCCAACAAATATGCCGAACAGTAAGGCGAGTGCTGGTGAACGAGCTTATTAATTTACGTTTCGATGCACATTAAATTTACTAATTAACAATGACGTGGCTTTGTAACTGGATCAGACGTTTCGGCAATGCGCCGCCAATCCATCACAAAGCTTTCCGACTCAAAATTAAGGAGCAAGATGTCTTCTGTGCTTCCAAAAGACAGAATATACTTCAACCTTTGAAATATCCGCCGAGAACCGAGGTAATGGCTGCCCCGACCAGCCATCAATCAACAGACTGCCCTTCCTTCACTCTCAATCGCTGATTCGTTCGCTCGACAAAATCAATCAATACCATGAATTATAGGAACAGGTTACAGGTGCCACACGTTAATTAAATGACGCCCCGAGGATGTACAGTACACTCCCCCCCTCCGTGGCGCTGCGGCCCAACGCGGGCCATGGCCCCCTCATCTTGAGATTTCTGGATCACACACAACGACGCACCACAGTCGGTAGGACTCCTCTGGACAAGTGATCAGCCCGTCGCAAAGACCTCTACCTGACAACACACAACACTCACAACCAACATCCATGCCCCCGGTGGTATTCGAACCCACGATCTCAGCAGGCGAGCGACCGCAGACCTACGCCTTAGACCGCGCGGCTACTGGGACCGGCGTAAAGTATACAATACATGATAAAAAGTTCAGTTAATGCAGACACCTGATGTGGGATGTGCATAATTTGGTTATCAGTACGGTTACGTTCATTAACAATGTAACGAAAATGAAGTGCGTGCTCAAAGCAATACAGCGATTTCTGAATTTTATTTGATCATAATACCGTGCACACTATTATAATTACTATATCAACAACAAATACACTTAATAAAATAACAACTCATGAGAAAAATTGAACTCCTACGTTTCGCCATCTGGGTGTCATCTTCAGGGAGTTTTATAACAACGAAACACTGCACCGTCCGGTGCGACACCGTTCACACTCGTTATGTGCATATCCCTTCGGATCACAAAGACCAGGACGCGTGCTTTTTATGCATACTATAAATAGCTTACTATCACACAGTTTGGACACCACAACACTGAAATTCAATGCTAATCAGTTTTACATTTTAATCACTCCGATGAGGGCGATGCACGGTCTTCGGGCACTCCCTCAAGATCGACCGGACAAGCGCAGAAACGCGGTGGAGTATCAGTTAAACAGCGTGACTTGGTGCATGACAGATGGTGCATTTATGTTTTGAAACCTACCAGCCACTCTATCTACCACCAGGTTAAACACTAAAAAAATTCTACGTGGTGATTACATTGCGTTTTAACGTGTTCTCACACAATCAACAGATTGGTTTTCACAGCCGAGGCGGAGAGTGTTTACTGCGCGGTATTAATGCAAACTTAACGCATGGAATGTACATATATTAAGCCAGATTAGCGTCTTGGACTTGTATTCTTTTGTTCTAGAAGTCTCCTTGAGGATGACGCCCCGGGGTAGAAACCTGTAGCAGGTTTATATCTGTCACGAAATGTACTTAACTGAGTGCATTTGTTGGCTCATGGATTAAAATAAAATCAATTAAGAGCAATTTCTCTTTACTTAAAACAACCGGCCGATAAGCAAGTGGTCACGAGACAGCCTGAAGAAAGTTAACGCTAGCTGGCTCGTAAACAAAAAAGCATTTCGTGAGACACAAATGGTGCTAGCAGAAATGACTGGGAACCCCACCGAAAGACACGGCGGTAGATACGCAGCGTTCTCAAGGATTCAAACATTCACAGCATCAGCAAGCCTTCACTCTGCATAAACGCGTTGAATCATCACCAACTATGACGTCATTACTGACAGTCTATTATCCAACATGTCGGTCTCGCGTTGGGCGTAACTTTACCAGTTTATGGTCTGCCGCAGCGAAGGCGAACGAATGCATCGGTGCAAGGTTTGAACCATCAGAGATTTCGGCTGCCACCAGCCACACGCACATGAAACGGCAAGGAGCGTTTCATTTTTCACGCCCACTTTCTAGAAAAGCAAACAAATCGTAAACGAGAAGTAATTCCCATTAAAAGAACCAGCGAAATAAGAACTGACAACTTCAAGCCAGCTTTTGTGTTAACTGCTACTGTATCAATAGCAGAGAACCACAAAGCATCCGTCTGCAACGTTTTTACGGCAGAGGGCAACAACCTTTACTGAGGGATTGCTGGAGGGCTGCATGTGGGAAAACAACAGGATACGGAGTACCTAAAGGACTTAATTACTGTGAAATTTTTATAGTACATACAGAATTTATAAACGTGGCCGCAGGTTGGATACCCTTGCTATAAAGGGTACAATGGCGAGAGAAAAACACACTGATGCATAAAGAATACCCCACTCGAAGAGAATGTTAGCGGAAACTACCGTAGGCATACAATATCGCACCAAACCCAGAGATTTTAATAATCACGAAGCAAGACGGGTTATCTCTGTTACTTTCCGCACATTGGAAAATCAGAGAGAAGCCGTGGATGTTCAAACCGTTTGTCATTCCGTCCGTTCAGTATTGTTACAACAAATAAACCAAATTACACCAGATCAAGGTCTCGCACGTAAATGAAAACACACACGTGTCATTACCTTTGCAGTGGAGTGTGGTGTCGATGTGCGTATGTATGTGTGTGTGCGCTGGGCGCACGCACACATACATACGCATACATACGTACCGTGTCTTATTGTGACGCGACGAACAGACAAGACAACCTTACGGCGTGTTACGGACGGCGAGTGGTTAAAATGTAAATGTTCGGCGCGATTCAACGCGAACTTCTTCAACGACGAATTACATGTGTGTGCTTTTCAGTCGAAACGCAACTCTACCATTTAATGAACCTGCTGCATGTTTCGGCAGCTGTTTGTAGTCACCATCAGGTCGACCCAAAGAATATAAAGAGGATGATGTAAATAATAATAATAATTATTATTATTATTAACTGCAAATGGGTTTATACCCGGTGGCAATGTGCTACAATGCAAGACAGGACAACACAACACAATAACACACCACACAAAAAACACACAACACTCAACGAAACCGTCTACATGCAAAATTACAACAACAAAAAATCAAGAACACATTATACACTATTAAGACTGAAAACTACTAGGCATACTAAACAGCCAGTAAACCATACTACATATACTCAATTACACACATTTCACCAAGACCTTCCTCTCACTCCACCTCACTACCCTTATATACACTTGACATCCCACCCCACCTTAACTCCCTTCCCTCCACAGCATTTCGCTGATCTTCACCCCACTTCAAATTCCCTTTACTTCACGTCATTTCACATATCACATTTCAACCCCTGTTTTTGGAAACCCCATTTCCTCTGTACTTCAGAATCCTTCCACTTCACTTCACTTATATACTTGATTTTCCCGCACTTCAAAATCCCTTCACACACATAAAATGCACATTATTCAACTTTTTCTCTTAATCGTCCTGTTTTACGATTAATTACTCATACAATTAATATACAGCTACAGTTATACATGCACACAAAGTTTTAAATTATACGCTTTAAAGCCACTATTTCTTTCTTCGTAATATACAAAACCGGAGGGAAAGAGACCACTGGGGAGACCTAGGTGTAGATGGGTGGATAATATTATGATGGATCTCCAGGAGGTGGAATGTGGGTATATGGACTGGATTGGGCTCGCCCAGGATAGAGACAGGTGGCGGACGTTTGTGAGTGCGGTAATGAACCTTCGGGTTCCGAGAAATGAGGGGAATTTCTTGACTAGCTGCAAACCAGTTAGCTTCTCAAGAAGGACTCTGCACCATGGAGTGAGTACATACTTTATATAACACACTGTACGGTCCGAGATCTCTGGCCGGTATTGCAACTGTATTATTCTCTTCTCTCTGTATTCTTGGGATGGATACAAAACAGTATCAGAAACATGTAGCTGATTTGTTAAATAGCAAAGCTGCGATTTGACTGAAAAGCCCCTAAGTTTTAAAATGTTAATCCTCAACGACATTACAGCAAATCTAGCTATCGTCCAAGTGGTGAGATTTTCAGGAATTGTGGTCACTCACGCACTACGCGCACGGAGACTGCGGTGGAAAGCCGCTTGCTGTTTCCTGTCTTCGTAGCTCGGTGTCTTCCCAACATTTCCAGTAAAAGCAGCCCATCGAAAGCCATCACAAGTACCTCTTAGCACGGTACACGTGGAACCATACTGCGTCTTGTATCAATATTTCCAATCACAACCAACTCCAGTGTGCGGAAAATCCGATTAGACAGCAACTGGTTTCGACCCTGAACTCGGGTCATCATCAGCCCGCGATACGAGAATATGAATGCGTACAGGAAATAAATACCGTAAGGTGGAGATCGCCCGCTTTTACGTTAAAACACACTAAGAATGTATGTAAAGCGTACAAGGGCAAGATCAAATACACAAAGGCCTAAGCACGTTTAAATAATAATAACCTACTTTAAGAATTAACAAGTACATCACTTCACAGAGTACTGCGTCCCGCTGACGGTGTCTGGCATTACATGAACCCGTTTTCAAGTGCGGGGTATACTGGAGAAGCGTCTCTGATACGTGCGGATTTACTGTTCGACGGCTTGGGTAACAAAACACGACTGCAGAACTGGCGACAACAAGCAAATGTCAAGGACAGCGCAAAAAATATGATCTGTGATATCTCAACACAACTTCAGATTAAACACATATCGCTGTCTTTGTTTACGCTCGCCGCAAAAATTGCGAAAAGCGACTATAACCTTCGTCACGTCTGTCCATCCATCCGCATGAAACTCGGCTCCCACTGGGAGGATTTTAATGAAGTATGATGTACTTTTCAAAAAGTCAGGAAAATACAAGTTTCATTAAAATCTGACAAGAATAACGGGTACTTTACAGGAAGACGTGTGCACATTTGTCGTTAACAGCTCAATAAATTCTTCTTAGAATGAGAAATGTTTCGGAGAAAAAGCAGAGGAGTAAGTCAAAATAAATACGTTGTATTAAGCCCGTACGCTACAGCAAAAGGCAAAGCAGTCCCGTTACAGGCCTGGAGTGGCCCAGAGGGTTCCAGGAAGTTAAGGTTCCCAGATTTCGTGACAACGGCACAGGAAGGCGGTAAGCCATATGCACCTGCCGCCTTTACCCCCAGGAAATGCGACCTGCCTGCCGATTTGTAGCAGCACCTTAACCACTGTGCTACCGAGGTCCCGCGTACGCTACAGTACCCAATATAACCTTCCAAAAGCAAATACAAACCTACACCCTTATCGTAAAATTGATTGGTATGCTCGTATGTAACCGAAATGTACGGCCAGTGACCCCTCAAATGAACTACTAACACTTTGAACACGAACCTGGTAATGCCGCCTGAAAAAACAAATACCGGTTGCCGTGTAAATCGTACGAAATATATAAACACACACTGAGTGGGCAAACGCACAAAAGTGTTTGCGGTTACAGCAGCTGCTACAATCATTAACTAGGGGGGGAAAAAAAACTTTCATCATGCCCAGTTTCTATTTGTGAGCTGGGATAGCTTACTCGGTACAGCGACTCGCTACGGGCTGGACAGTCCGCGGATAGAATCCTGGCGAGGGTCAGATTTTCCACACTCGTCCAAGACCGGCCCTGGGCCTCCTGTACAGAGTGAACCGCTTCTCTTATCCGGGTGTAAAGCGGCCAGTGTGTGATGTTGACCACCCATCCCCATCTACAGCCGAGGTTGAAGAAAGAATAGAAATATACATCTACTCCCCCTCTGAGCCTACGTGGCTTGTTCTAGGAGGAAATTTAGCTTTACCCTTACCAGTTTATATGCCACATTATTCAAACAGCGGTGGGCCGGGTAGCAACTGGCTACGGGCTGGACGGTCTGGGGATCGAATCCCGGTGGGGGGGAGATTTTCCGCCCTGTCCAGACCGGCCCTGGGGCCCACTCAGTCTCCTGTACAATGGGTACCAGGTCTTTCCCAGGAGTAAAGAGCGACCGAGGCGTGACGCTGACCCCTCATCCCCTTCTAGTGTCGTGGCCAAGAAAGAGTAGAGCTATACCTCTACTCCCCCTATGAGCCGTACGGCCTGTACAGAGCCTCCGTGCTTCTACAAGGGCGCACTTTATCCTTTTTTATTCAAACAGCGGTATCATCTACTCCCATCAGAACTAACAAGTAGGTTATAAACTTAATACGAACTATTATTCTCATAAATTTCATGCTGCTGGAAGGTTTTAAGTGCAACGAAATTTCAATTACCGTCTTCCGTAAGTCCCTTCTCTTAATGTATCTCCTTTCATCACCGCTCCATGCTTCCTATCAACCTTCCCCTCCTTGTGCTAACGGCACGGCGCTGTTGCTAAACACTGTGCGTCGGCAACGCTATCGCTGCGGAAGGTAAGGGTCGTGATGATGTACGGTTCACAGGAGGCATAGCTCAAAGCATCAACACAGACATAGGATAGAGGTCAGCCGTGAAACCCGCGAAAAAAAAAATCCGGCACCTATCGGACAAGAGGCTGACTGGGGGCTCTTAACCGTTCTAGACGCGATGCTTGAACATGTATCTGCCCACAACTGGAATCGAACCGCGAAACGCCCAGAAGGTAGCGTGGTCAGTGATTGTATGAAATTGGAAAGTACGCAGTTCAGGGCCTTCATATACTATAACGAAACGTTCGCGCTAAATTTTGTCAAAATATGTTCAAGAACTTTACAATTTTAAAGGGAATAACAGCGAAGAGCAGAGTCAAAATTCTTATTAGAATTACAAGCGTTTTGCATATACTGCATACGAAAATAAAACCAGATTTAAAATTTCACTTAGTGCCGATCCTATAATAATAATAATAATGTGTACTTCATTATTTATAGGAAGGGGTAGTTTTATTTTACACACACAATATGCAACATGCCTATAATCGCAGGACCACTTACAGTGCCAATTATTGATTGTGGAATTTAAAAAAAGGTTCCTCCATTCAGGACTTGAGAAGAATTCCGTGGGTCGGGCAATGTGTAACTTCGTCTTTCAATACATCGCAGAGATGGGCGTTGAGCAGTGCAAAATCTGCCTTCCCATTGACTAAGAAGCTGAGCGACGCCAAAACAGAAGCATTACGCGTTGTGGAATACGAAAACCAGATGACATTAACCAGCAACACACGCAACCGTACTTGCGTAAGCTTCGAGCTCACATGGGGCAAGGCTGGCTGACGTCACAGGCCACGAACGCCGGAAGGTATGAATCACCACAATATATATATAGGTAGGGTCAGATCCGTCACCTGGAGAATGTAACTTGCACCACAACCTTGCGCACGGTTGCACACCAGTCAGGCGCGCGCCAGGATTCAACGAATGAACACTAAATGAGGTACCTGTGGCATCTTTTCCTGTTACGGGTTCTGTTCTCAGGCGCGTATCTTAGAATGTCGCTGTTTTAAACACATTTTCACTGCTGATATTTAAATTTACGTTTAATTTTGCCATTGCATAAATAATTAAATTGATTAGGGCAGTAACTCTGTTTACTTGTCCCTGAACACGCTGCACATACTTGCTATGCAAGAAACGTAAAAAAAAATACGTCACGTATGTTCCGTGACGATGAACCATTACAGATCGAAACGTCTTGAAATCTATTATTTTAATTTCAATAAGGGTATATTATTATTAAACTATATAAACTATTATTTACGAAGGCACGGAAAGAATAATATCAAACTGTGCCGCAGTCGTTTCGCTACTGCGTAGTAAACCGACGCCAAGCAATTTATAGCGTCCCTCCAGATAGCAGCACCGTGCACAACGACCTTATCCATTTGCTCACAGACTAACATCATTTAAATTTACGCTCATTCTGTAGGAAAGACATGACTATCTTTCAAACAACAGATAAAATGAGGAAATGCATGGCATTTGGTTGGAAATAACACAGGGACTTGCAGCACGTCTATTTGTTGCGTAAACCTGTGACATGACCGTCTTGGGGCGCAACTCTATTTGCCTTCTGTATTTCAGATGGCGGGGGGATCGGTATCACCGCACAAATACGGTTCTTTCCATGACTCTCCAAGTCATTCAGAATACGATTTTTTTTAATGCAGTTCGCTTCGACGGACGAAAATATTGCACCTTCAAAGAAATTTTGTTTCAACAGATTTTATGCCCTAACTAATTCAACTTACTCCATGGAGCAGTGTCGTTCCTGAGAAGCTAACATTTCCTCAACTAGTCAAAAATCCCTGCATTTTATACAACACAAAGATCGTTACCGCATTTATAACCGCCCGCCACCTGCCCCTACCCCGGGCCAGATCAATCCACTCCATCCATCCTCATTACACTTATTCAATATCCGAATTAATATTATTCTCCCATCCACGCCCAGGTCTTCCAAATGGTCTCTTTCCCTCAGGCCTCCCCACAAAAAAAAACCCTGTATGCAATTTTCTAGTCTCCAATACGCAATACATGAACCTCCCTCCTATAACATTCTTCTCGATTTGATCACCCCAATAACATATGGTGAGCAGTACAGATCATTAAGCTCCTCATTATGCAGTTTTCTCCACTCCCCTGTTACCTCGTCCCTCTTAGGCCCAAATATTCTTCTCAGCACCTTATTCTCTAACACCCTCCTCCTACGTTCCTCCCTCACTGTGAGCGACCAAGTTTCACACCCATACAAGAAATCAGGCAAAATTTATACAACTGTATTATCTTCATGTTTACATTCCTGGATAGCAAACTCGCAGACAAACGTCTCTGCACCGCATGACGGCAAGCATTCCCTGACCCTCAAACCCCTCCTCTTAATTTCTTCACGAATGTAATTGTGATTTGTTCGCAAATATCTGAACAGTTCCACCTTTTCAAATTGTTTAGTACCTGTATTCATTTTCCGATTTCGTTCCGCCCTGTGTTTACCAGACACACCTCCTCTGCCCTCAACTCAATAATGCTACCGCGAATAACACAGCTATCTACTGAGAACTGAAACTGGTTTACACCAGCAGTAACCAACATATCGCCACTGTAAACCCTCCACAAACGTGCCTAAGATACGACTGCTTACAAACACAATTACAAACCATCACGCAAACCATACAATGGTGCACCCACAGCATTTACCACTAGTAAACGTGAGTCGACGTCCAGCAAATTATAACTTTACCATTCATCCCAAGGTGTTGGATCTAGTTAAAAAAAACGAAAACACCCACGGCAAAACAAGACCTACATTTAATCGCACTGATATCTGAGCAGAATCTATAAACATGACGTGTGATACAAATCTAACGCTATAATCTGATATACCACAAAGCAAGGGCACAAAGTACTTTCAGTTTACAAAACAAACCAGAATACAAACGCGGCCTACACAGAACTGATAAGAGAAACGGTCAAGAGTTTCGCTTCAGAAGGTCGTGGAGATAATCCATCAGAGATAGGGCTTCAGAAAAGAATGACAACGTTTCGCGAAACCTCGTACATACATCATATTGCGAAAATCAAAACTTTCTGGATTTTACCGTACGCGTATGCAATACCGACCTTGTTAAGGTCAGTCATTACAACGTGTACCGAGGGGGTAAGGGTTTAAAATCTTAAGTGAGAAATCCAGCAGTGGTGTGAATATGCTAGAAGTAAGGGTGAGACAGTCAACCATACTTGCGTCTTGAATTACGCTATCGTATAGCTGCATTACATAATTTTCTAATGGCTCAATACTATCGTCTTACTTAATATTTACAAAATTGTACAGCCTAGATTTCACATAAATACACTGAAAATGTGGCTTATATGATAAACTTTTTTCATTTCTTTAATTAGTACGATCGTTGGTTTTTAACGTGCGCCGAATCATGCCGCAATAAATCTAAACGGCAGTGTACCTTAAAACAGTTATTTCCGGTCTTATCTCTACGTTTACTTTACCGTTTAAAAAATGTCCACATACCCTGTATGGCGCAATTCTTACACCAAACAGCGACAGTTTCCCACGTAGCTCCAGCTACTTGATTATAATGGACTGAAAGCCTTCCGTCTCGCTGACTGAATTTTAATATCCTACATGGCAGGGTAAACGAATTTTAAATTTTGAAAGGGACATAAGTTCATTAAATGTCGCAAGGGTGCGCTTCCATTACTTCTCGCATAAAGCTATTTAATTATCCAATTATTCCGCAATGCCCAAGCAAGCAACAGGAACAGACGAGCACAAGCAGCTTCTATATGTTGTACCACAAATTACACAATTAGCGAAAAATACTAATTTATACTGCAGCAGTGATTCGACTTACGTTGAAGCTGAGCAACAGCTGGCAGCACTCACCTGTAAAACAAAAGACAAGCACAATTACTTGACCGTACGGACAAAGGGATTCAGCAAGAACACAGCACACTACACTTTAGGTTGTGCGCACCGACGATCATCGGGTCTTCTGCACGTACATCAATGCATCTCGGCACGACGGTTAACGCACCTATTCGAAGTCACATTCGCGAAGACCAGACATCTTAAGATTAACTAGATCTAACGCCCTGAGTCCTTCTTGAGAAGCTAACAGTTACAAAGCTAGTCAAGAAATTCTCATGTTAACACATCCCAGACTTACTACACCGCACACAACAGCAAGCCACGTGTCCCTATCCTGGGCCACATGGATCCAGTCCACAACCCCATCCCACTTCCTAAAGACAGGTTTTAATATTTAACCCCTATCCTGCTAACGTGGAGAATATGGTGAGCTCCTAACAATGCCAGAAAATGGCAGATGGGATTTAACTGGGCGTTTAAAGGGTTAATTAGTGTCACTCTACACCAGTACAAGGGGTCGAAATATTGAACACTACAAACTGAAAAAAAAACTTTCGTACAACCCTGAAAAGTGTTACAATTTTACCGCGTGCATTAGTAATAGCCATTGGTTTGGGTCTATATTTTCCTAATGAGCTGTACAAATTCTCTCGCACTGACCTACTAGACACAAGAATAATTGTCTATGCCTTCAAAAGAGATACGGCTTCCTACGTTGTACTGATACCCAGCTAACTAATTAAACAACCGTCCAACCATCCGCATGGAGAGAAGTCACTGAGAACCTAACATTTCTTCGGCTGGCGGAGAAATTCCCCTCAGTTGACACTCTCGTGCTAATAACAGCATGTCACTTATCCCTGACCTGAACCAGATTGATCCCATCCATATCCCCATTAGTCCTCTTAAAGACATGTTTAAATTAACATTTTCTACTTCTGACCGCGTCTTCCAAGCTCTCCCTTTCCGTCACAGTTCTAATCACAAACCTGTACATATTTATGTTCTGCCCCGTGCGTGCTACATGCCCCACCCATCCCATCCTCCTTGACACGTTCACGTTACTAGCATCTGGTACGGAGAATAAATCATGAGGCCCTTACTGTGCAGTCAACTATAGTTCGCTGTTAACTCCCACCCCTTAGGCTCAGCACCCTACTCTCCAACACCCTTACCCTGTCTTTTTTCCTTAATGTAGGAGACCAAGTTTCACACCCATGAAAAACAGGAAGCAAAAGCACAGTTCCGTATCCTTAAGGTTTCACACAGCAGTCTTACAGACTAAGGACACAGTCCAGATATCCTATACAGCCCTACAGTTTATCCACTACTACGTCAGGAGTCAAAATTCGTCGCGCACTACATTCAACCCTGAAGCCTGTGCATACAAACTATTGTCACCTTCAGGATATTGATTGGTTAGCGACGGCACGCAGCAACCTGTCTGTCCCAGCTTCAAGGAACAAACACTCTGCTTGACCGTTAGGGATGAGTCCGAAGAGCTGACCTGACGCACTCGTAATCGGCTACAAAACTATGGGTAAAGTAATCTTCTTTGGGCTGCTTGACCCCAATAACTGGTACCGGTAAGTTGCTCGGAATCTGCGATGCCTAGGTCCCTAGCTACGAAGCGGAACACAGAGGAATAGGGAAGACGGTCACTATACCGTGGCGGAAACCAGAAATCTCGATTACAAGGCTATAGAGTGCCGAGCTGCAGCGGCAACTTCTCCGACACGCCTGTTGAGCAGTGTAGTCTTGGTAGTAAAATGACAGGGGCAAACTGTTAACCGCAGCAACAAGGTAAAGGTAAATCAGTCCCATTACAGGCCTTGAGTGGCCCAGAGGGTTCAAAGAAGTTAAGGTTACCAGATTTCGTGACAACGGCACAGGATGGTGGTAAGGTTGTCAGCCTTACGCACCGGCCGTCCTTACCCCCGGGAAATACTCCTGGTACTCATTTCTGTTAGGGGCTGAGTCAACTCCCGGACCATAGTGCGGTCGGAAGGATTTTACGTCAATAAAAATTCCAATTACACCAACTGGGATCGAACCAGCGACCTTCCGATTTGTAGCACAGCGCCTTAACCACGCAGCAGCACGGTATCCGATTAAAATATAAGGAAAATTCAAACACAACACAGTTAATGATTTCACTAAGGTGCAATTCTTACATTATGTAATAAGGTAAGAATACACCTTAATAAAATCATTAACTGAATTGTGTTTGACTGTATTTTACTTATATTTTATAATTCTATAAAACACAAAGGGAATGTTTCACCTAAAGAAACAGAAGAGCAAGGCGTTTGCATTGATTCTGCTAGTGGTTGTGTTCACGCTAGGAATGTTAATAAAGCAAAAAAACATTTCCTCACAATATTTCCGGGGCGCTTGCGGCAGAGTTTAGACAAAACACGCATCGAGTCCCACCAAGCCTGTCACTCCGTCTCACTGTTAGCATGGTAACCGGTAACTGACATATGACATTTGATACTGGCAAGTTTCGGTCACGTTTGTGGGCAGATTCCACAGAATCGCCCAAATAAGAAGCGCGCTTCACACAAAGCCGTCCCTGAGCGTATCGGACTGAAAAAAAAAGCGGCAGCGGAAAATAAATAAATATATATATATATATATATATACATACTCTGTGGTCTAGTGGTCAGAGTTTCTGGCTACAGATACAGAGGTCCCGGGTTCGATCCCCCGGCGCCACCAGATTTTCTGAGTAGTAGTGGGTCTGGAACGGGGTCCACTCAGCCTCGTGAGGTCAATTGAGGAGCTACTTGAATGCAAAAAGTAGCGGCTCCAGGTCTAGAAAACAGAGATTAACGGCT
>Ga0131853_10010067_pt1 | contig 17303 bp, 15 predicted proteins | sample TergutLab28metaG_FD_92764 | JGI IMG/M metagenome (GOLD analysis project Ga0131853, IMG submission 92764) | Labiotermes labralis P1 segment gut microbial communities from Petit-Saut dam, French Guiana - Lab288 P1 (version 2) (version 2) | ecosystem: Host-associated > Arthropoda: Insects >... | reverse complement strand
TTATCAATTTGTTGCAGTAGCTGAAATAACGTAAATTCCTGTTGTCTAATTACTGTGTGCAATTCACTTTGTCGAAACAAAGTAATATTTAACCACAGTATATTTCTAACAACTTGTTGAAGTTTTCATGCGATTGAATCATGTTATCCTTAATAAAAGTAGATAATTTTGCAATAGATTCAGTTTCTATCTTCAGAGCAATATTTAATTTTTTCACATAAGTAAACAGATTGGCAGTAGTAACCGGTGAGGCATTGTCGGTCCCCCTTGTGAGTAAAATAAGGTTCGGTAGTTTCGAGAAAGAGTGGTCTAAGCCGAAAGAAGTGAATGAGTGCAACAATGTTCTAAGTACAGTCCCGGAACTACTCTTTCTTTAGTCTGCAATATTAGGAAGGATAGGCTTTCGACTTTTGTTCCTAGGTATTTTATCTGGTTGGCGGCCGCCGTCCAGCTTGGTATTCTTGTTCCACCGTTGCACTCCCTACGCCCTAGCCTGTCCGGGGCCTTGTGCAAGATGGTCGTATGTTCCGCCAGGTGTTTTAGTATGCAAGGAATGTGGATAGAGGAGGAAGGTCCTAAGTACGGTCCTCTCCCAACTCGTTCTTTAGCTTCGTGTTGCCTCCGTTTAGCGTGGTATTGCAGTCCCTCCGTCGCCACCCCTAAGCTTATAGCCTCCACCCCTTCAATATTTAAATGTATCGGCTTTCCGAGTTACGTTATGGGGTGGAAGCCGCCCTTCAGTTTGGTATCGGGTAACCCTCACGAGGGGCTTCTGCAAAAAGGTCCTATGTACCACCCAGTGCCGGCGTGTGTTTGGGGGTTTATGGCGGTAGGCTCCGTCCGTTGTTAACCTGAACGGCCGTGTGGGGGAATGGTAGAGTCATGGACCCGCCCCGCCGCAGACGTACGTAAGTCCCCGTCCGTGTTGAAACTGGTAAAGCCTTGGCCTATCACAACTGATATGTGTAGGTAAGTGAAGAGCGCCGCCGCCGCTGCCGCTGTGCGTATTGGTACATTGCCGCCGCAGAGACGGTGACCCTGACGTACCGCAACGTATGCGGTTAGGAGAAGTCCCCGCCCGTTTGTAATGCTTGATGGAATAGGAGTTTATTTTGACATCGTCAGAATTGGTAGTATAATTGAATGAAATCAAATTTGAATGCACTATAATTTAGAATGCTGACGTGATAGACCTTATAAAAATACAAAATTAAATATGTCCCCCAAAACTGGCATGTCATATTTCGCGCCCGCCTATGGGAAAGTATTGGAATACGTATGTCAAGAGGCGGAAGGCAAGTGTTTTGGTCACAACTGTGCTCAGCCCTTGAGTACTTTAACGCATCGTTGGTCGGGGAAACTGTTGCTAGCTCAAGATAACCCGTCTCAAAATTTCAATGTGTCACGCACAGGGTCTCGGTACAGTTAGAAGTGTAATTGAAAATGTGCAGGAACGTGATGATCTCCTTAATATTCGCTGCACCTATCTAAGTTTAAATTATCACGAGCAAGAGCGTGATATTTTCTGCCATAGCAGCAAGTCACCCACACCTCTCGAGCTAAAGGTACGAATGCGATAACACGTGCTGGACATATATCTCTGTTAAGCCACTGAATGTAACATACATATATCAGGGTCTTGGATATACGAAAAGAGGGTGGGAACGAACGCCTAGGTGTTGGTATAAAACGTAGTCCTATAGGAAACCTTCCCCATCGTAGCATTTCTGTGGTGGGCGCATGTGTGTATCGTGAAGAAGAAGCGCTACTGTGGACATAGGAGGTGTGTTGGAAGCTGTGAAGACGAAGTGTGTTGGAGTTATTTGAAATTTGTACATGAAACTTCAGTGCAATATGTTAAATTAAAAGCCGCGCACATGTTCCAGCATGAAGATCACGAATGTGCGTGCGCACCATCGCTTACGTTCACGTACAAACTACTGGGTTTATGAGGTGCTTCTGCTTGTCGATGCCGAATGCCACTTGGCAGAGAAAAATGGATTAGCTCATGCTTTAATAATAATGATCCGAAATAAAAGACGTATCGGCCAGGCCTGAAGATACGTCACGATCGCTATTATAAATGCATGTGCTAAACAATGTTCTCAGCCCCCTTTCATTCGACAAACATAAGAAGAGCAACTCAAACAGGGGCCCTATATTAATGTAAGCGATCTTACGAATTTACATCCTCAGATCGTCATCCTGGAACATGTTCGTAACCCTTTGAAAGAGTTAATCTAAAGCTTCGCCTAAGTGGTCGTTGTTGCTGCATCGATGCAGATGGCTGCTGCTGCTTCTGCTCTATTGTGAAGAAGGCATTCCGCAGGGCTGTGTCGAAAAGAAGAAGAAACACAGGTAGGTGCAAAGAATGTTTTTATTAATATATGCATTGATCCGTGGTCGCGAAAGAAAACACAACAACAACAACATTCAGTTAAATTAGGCGTTTATTCAGATGAGCAGTAGTGATACAAGTTTATACAGATGTCACAAGCTCATCAAACAGATGGCGATATCATATGTGGTCACCGGCGTTAGGCAAAGGTTCGACATACGTCACTCAAGTTAAGGATGATGCCACATACGACATTAGGTCCAGAAAAGCGAGTGTGATATAGCGCAAATATTGCTGTACGATGTGAAACATTCGGCATGATTTTGTAGGTACACTATCGCTAGGCTTATGTACTGCGTGCCAAAAAATTCTTGCCGATCCGTAGCTCTTCGCCAGTGATAGAAGGAAGGCACCGCTCTCGCACCCTACCGCCGCCGCCGCTGCCCCAGACCCCCCATTGCAGATTCAAACGAACATCTGGACAGTCCGTCAGCCTGTCGAAATGCTCGTCTGTGAGAAGGATGGATTTCGACCCCCCTTCCGTATGGCGCCAAATTCCACCAGCGGCTGATAGTCACAAGCTAGGTAGAAACCGACAGACACGTACTTGTTCCTGTCCGAGTGGATGAAGAACAGGCGCCTGAGCAGCACTCTCCGGGGATCGAAAGCGGGACTGGCAGGCCAGCAGATACAGATGACGGATGAGGCGCCAGGCTGCCGCTGCTGTTTCAGTGAACGCCTCTTCTTCGCAACAGCAGCACCACCAGCAGGAATAGGTTGTTGACTTGTTGCCAACTAAGCAGCAGCAGGGAGCAGACTGATATAGGGCGTGCTCGGTGTTTTATAGCCCTGCAACAAATTCGGCAGTCTGACGTGTCATGTCAGCTGGACATTGGACAAGATCTCTCTTCTGCAGATAGTACATTAACCAATCGTAGAGAAAATGTTCGGTTTCGTTTGCGGAATTGAATCTGGGAAACTCGTGGCATGTCAATGTACATCATTGGTTGTGATTGAAAGAGGCGATTGGAGGGCACTCGAGATCCTCTAGGTTATGTATCGTCAGTCCCATCAGTCCTGCCAGGAATGTACATTTCGAGACGCCTTGGGCGTAGTGGTGAGCGAAACCGGCCACGCCTTCGTTAACGACCGTGTGTAATTCTTTACATTCGATATGTCTGTCGGCTCCATTTAGGCCGTTCTTTGACAAGCCATGACCCGCCATCTTGTAGGGGCTCTTGAAACGGAACGTCTCGGACGCGGCGGCGCCGGTCACACACGGTTCCTTGACGAACGTCTCATTCTGCCGCCCCCGCAAGAACTCGTAATCAATCTCGACCTCCCTACTTTCTCCTCCAGCCGTGTTTGGGTAGGAATGATAAGAATCGGTAAAAATACCTACTTTTATAGGCAGCTGAAGCAGCATTAACCCCAGCCGCCACGCGACATCTGGGTCCCGAATTCGGTAGTGAACATTCGCTCCACTTTCCGGTATGCATTGTTGCAAGCATCGAAGAGCGAGATGAATTGTTTCGCTGTGTAGCCCCGATCCATGTAGAGGGCGAATAGACAGCAGTACTTGCCGCACACGTCAACCGTTAGACCTTGCAGCTGTCGTGCAGTTGCGTTTAATGAACGCGTGTATTGGGGATACGAGCGGTACGATGCCGTACGTATCGAAGTAGTATGAACTCGAAGAATTGGGTATGAAGTGCACGGCTAGCCAGTGTGAACCCCGCTCTGTGTGGGGATCGGCATTGATGATGACGGTGGAGATTTGCGCGATTGATTGTGGTAGCAGATCAGAGGGGAAATCGTCGAGGAATGAGCTGACTTAACGCAGTGTACACAGTTTTGCACAGTGTCCATTTTGTTTTTAGAAGTCGGTCGTGACGCTACGCGCAAAATCTACGAGAACTGACTTGTCGAATACTACGTACAAAATGCACGTGGTCGTCTGGGGCAATAGATTTTTGAATTTCAATTCGATTCTGATATTGCCGTTCTCGGGGTGGGACATATGACGCTCCGACGCGCCCCTATCAGGTTGAGATCACACAGTAACATGAAATATACGTTTATATATATCTTATGTATTATCTGCAGTCCCGAGTTCGAGTGATGTGTGCCGGACGCTTCGAAAAGCGTCCTGTAACCCATGACGGAATTTTTTGATGAACCATGCCCAGACATAGGCCTTCGTTAGGGAACTGTTTCCCGTTCACAAACAGCGAAAAATCGGTTATATCTTATTGTTGAAATTTGTACGGGTTGTTAACCAATAAAATCGGTGATCTTAGCCATGGTGAAGAAGAGGTGTTTCAAGATGGGACCTAGGTCGGCGTTGTCGATTGACAATGATTTAGATCCGGTGGAGAATGTGAAGTTCTTGACTGGCACACTCGTCAGGTTACACGGCGTGGAGACTCCCCTAGATCAGTGTCAAATTGTGAGTCAGCAATATGGCGGGGTTTGGCCTGACGCATCTGACCAATAGTTCTGAGTCCAAAAATTGAAAACGATTTTAGAATCGTCACTCTTGTTCATCAGGTAGTAGCTCGGTCGGGCTTTTTCAACCGGATCTGCAACCTGACACCCAGCAGCAAGTATAGGAGCACGTTACATATATTACTATGTAATCGACCAAAGAACTGGACTTCCCTACTCTCGCTAAGCCTGTTCCAACGAGTGATGAATCCCCAGGTAGACGTGGTGATTAGAGTCTCGGCGGAGGGTTCGCTAGGCTGCATGTCGCCCGTGACAAGATATCAGTACGCGTTCGAGAGATGCGTGGCTGCCGCATCTGTGCCATAGATCATGAGAGTCTCGAGGTAGGAGCGATGATGATACTCTTCGCTGGCTTCGCTGATGGTGACGCCATTGAAAGTGACGGTAGATTGAATAAACAGAGATTGGAGGAAATTATTGGTGATGCCCGTGATGTCCGTAAAGCCCACATCCTCTCGCAAGGCCTAAATCAATTTACCCCGGACGTAGAGTTTGATATCTGGATCAATTTACGTATCGTTATCGGAAGGTATAAAAAATTGCAAATTGTTTTGATCTACGGTGCCAATGGGTTTCTACGCGATGCCTATCATCCCGAGCACAGACGTCCGTGTGGGCTTGTGCGCACAGATCTCAAACTCGCTACAAACAGACGTTATCTCCGCCGCGGCGGACATGACTCTGATGCCCTGCTGCTGAAAAGTGATTGATGTAAAATAGGAAAAGATGTCTCTTTTTAATATTTTTCTCGTGGCATGCTTATACTTTTTTATTTTTCGTGCCCTCTCAACTACCACTGTCGCCACCTGAATATTGTTGGCGCATTTGCCACCAAGCCTCTCAATTTTCTAATAAAATTTTGAGCGGATTCAGACACGTGTTAAGCATCATATCTCCAGCACTCACATCGCCTGATGACTTCCGCTCCGCATTATCAGTCAGGATCTTTCCACTGGTACACCACGTGTTGCAGCCCACTGCTTTGTCTCCACTCCATAAGATTGGCCGGACACAGAGGAAGAGACTGCCGATCCCGTGCCCTCACTGAAGGTTGAACGCGGCGCAGTTGTAAGCCCGCGACCCGCCTGATTTAGTTAGTACACTATTAATGTATGCATTGTTATAAAAGTCCCATTAGAGATTGCGACGCCCCTCGAAGGATATGTGGAGTCTCTCGGTCGTCAGGAACTCGATCCGAATTTCCTGAAATCTCCGTTGCTCGACGGACACATAATACACGTTTCGAAACTCGTGTCGACATGATGTTGATGATGATTATGATGGGAAGACGAACGTACGCATTCTGCGGACAGTACTGTTGCCCAAAAATTGCGGCGATGTCATGTTACAGTATATTATTGCGGTGGTGTCTTCCCCATGTAAGGCGAGGAGGAACACGAAATTTCACACACCCCAACTTCCCAAATGGAGGTCGATCCCAGGTCTATGTGTAGCGCCAGTTTCACCGTGAAATCGGTGTGCGTGTATTGTTCGTAGATATCTTGCGAGGCGTTTCTTAACAGAGTGACGTAAAACGAGCTCGATGTTGCCATATTTGTTCAGATAATCTTCACGCTATTTGCAGGCTCCCAATATTCGAAGTCCTCGCTGTAACCTCGCCAGCAGACAAGGATATTCACGAATGTGTCGTCTAACCCTCTTGTCCAGTATTTTATTTATTTTATAGGCGGTCCGTTCAGTTATTCGTACTGGGGTCAGTTCCTCGCGGTTAAACTGGCCGTTTATATGCGTGCCGTTTAAATCCTCGAGCTCGGCCGGATCTCGATTACGTTCGCGATCCTGAATATCTCGGTGCTGAAATCCGTTCGGCAGCCTTGGCGAACCTCATCTTCGCCTTACTGATGTACACGTGCTGCCCCACGTGAAACATCGCTGCTTTAATGAAGTGAACGCGACCCGTCTCCCAGCCACCATCCTCTTCAATATCGCGAGCACGTCCGAATCGGTAACTTGCGAGGGTGCCATGCCAGTCGTCGAGTGAACCGTGACATTGTTCGCCTTAACAATTTTAGGCAGAATATCGACATATCCGTAGGTATTTTTATATGAAAAATATTTGTAAATTCTATCGCCAATCGTAAGATGCACGCGTTCCACGACTGCACATTTCAAGTCGGGTTTCCTACACTCCTGAAACTGAATGCCCCTCGTACTGCAACATGATATGGACGTGTTTATTTAGAAATTCATTCCCCTTATCAGATCATACCCATACGGGACACAGACTCGAATATTTAGGGTTATAGTATATGGACCAAATCGACGGTGAGACGAAAGGCTCACTCTTTGTCTTCACGGGGATCATATGTAGAAATTTCGAGAATGTATATATAACAGAAAGAATGTATCTGTGATTATCTTTGTATTTTGCGTAGGGCTTTACTTTCAGCAGATCGCATTCCCACACGTCCACCACTTTAGTCACTGTATAGGGATTACGTTCGAAACGCTACGTCACCGGTCTCTGAAGCGTATAGGCTTCCTGTTTCTCTAACAAAGCTCTGATGGCGTCGACCGAATTTTTCGTCAGTTTACCATTCTTCTTCGGCGCCGACGTCACGGGCATAAGCTTCCGCAGGATCGAGAAGACCGAAGGTCTGCGGGGTCACAATATAATCTTCTAGTATTACTAGCAGCAGTCATTTTTTAATACTTTATCCACTTACGACGTAACGCTGATTCGGCACACCGTCCCTTCAGTTTCGCAAAGTGGGCGCAATGACATCGCGAAATTTCTTTCCTCGCGTCATACTAATGTTATCGCCAGCCTGATATCTGTTCAAATGAGCGTTAGCCATTAACATTATTTTTATACGTCTTAAAATCGGCCTTGTTGATAACTTCCGTATTAACGTTCTTACGCGTAAGTAGATCCCATAATCCCTCCGTCCCTCTGAAGGCGGTAAACTTATTTGTGAAAATGTCATCTCTATCTATAAACATCGGAGAATCACCTATCATTAATTGCTCGCCATCCTTGCGGCTAGCGAATTTTGTGTCGAGAAAACGTCTCCCCTTCCACGTATGGGGGACTAGCTACGGTTCCGAAATCTTATTTTTTAATGTACGTCTCGTCCTCCTCCTCCTTTTTGACAGAATCATCATTAACATCAAATTCGATTCGTGGAATAAATCCTTGTTTAGGTGTCTCGTACACCATCTCTCAAGATGTAGAAGGAATTGGCGAGGGAGACCTCCTGCGCCGCGTCTTGAGCGTTTTCGCCGCCTCACCTTTAGGGACAATCAAGTGTTTCGCTAGCTCATGCTCAAGGGTAGGGGAGAGCAACCTCTTAGTAGTTGACATGTAAGGCATTGTTCGTCTTAGGAAGTCCGAGATCGCTTCCGTCTTCGTATTCCGTCTGATATCGGCCTCGTGAATATTGTGGCAGTTCTTAACCCACTATTCATACGGATGTTGTTTCCTGCCTCTACTATTACGTTTCTACCGCACGCTAGGCGAGGGGCGACGGCGGTTTCCCATGTCCCTACTACTTTGGTATTGATCGGCCGGGACGAGTTACATCTTAGGTAACACGTTTTATTGGTGCCCTCTAAAAATTAGGCTGGCGATCGTTGTCAGAAAGGCGCCCAGGAGGGGCAACAGAAATCCCCCGCGCTGAACTATGAATCTCTTCTTGCCCGAGAGTGACACGTGCCTGTCGGCGACCTTGCGATGCGCGGCCTTGTGTTTTTGCAGCTTGCGCGTTTTACAACCTGAAAATTTTATATTGCCGTCCAGGACATTCAACACACTCGCTTATACAATTCACGAGATTCTAGTTACAATTGGTTATTAGGGCTTAACACAAACTCGGTTCGGGTGTCTTGAGCACGTAAAGGGCTTAATAATTCGATATCGCACGCTTCATTGCCTATATCGGAGTAGACGACCGGTGGATATTCTTACCGGAACATGTTGGTTCGAAACCGCAGACTGTCATTCTTGTCGTGTGTCACATTCAAGATGAGGTAACCGTGAGGTCGTTGTGTCGCATGCAGGTAGGCGTTAGAAAACCCAATATTATCTTCGGAATAAACCTGTAGGGCCAAGTACATAAACTCTTTCTTATCTCTGTCGTTTTTTAACGCGCCCAAATAATGGGCATTCAGAGAAATATCTCTACTCTAGCGTCCCTGATGAAAGAGATTTTGCGAATCAAAATTACGCTGATATTTCTGTGATGGCTGCCTCTCGTAAACAAGTCACACACTTGCTTCGAATAGACGTCACTTAACACATCGTCTAGGATCTCGTGGCACGGTTTACCACTGTCACCACCAAAATTCTCAGGTAAGCCCTCGTTATATTTGATGTTTTTGCACGGAAAATGCTGACGCTCTTAAACGGCAGTGTTTGGTGCAGAGGGCGTCGAGGTTCAGTAGCAGACGTATGCAAAATGACGTTTTACCGGAACAACTTGTTCGCGTCACTATAAACAAAAACGGATGCTTGAATTGAAGATCATCACTCATGGATGGTCAACCTATGACACGAAACTCTCCCCTACTCACACTCCCCTATTTATACCCGAACTGGTCGGACATATTTTCAGTTAATCGCCGCGTCTTGAAGAATCTTCGGGTTCGGTGAATATCGATACGATTCCGCCCCTTCCTCTTAACTTAATTCTTCTTCTCGGTGTTTACATTCACCGCGGTGGGTTCATCCCCTTTGTTCTCTCTCAGAATCATGTCGCTGATGACGTAGAATTTAACCATTCGCGAGGAATTTTAATTCAAGATTTTTCTACAGTACCGGTCACAGTATCGAGCACCCTGCACGCATAGTTCTTTGGCCCACAACTCACAAATTCCGAAATGGTTTCTGAGGGCCGCTATTCGGAAGTCATGTCATCCAATTTGTCCACTGTTTCAATCAGTAATGGTTCGTCCCTCGGCTGAATGTATATCACCGAGTCCGTGTCGCAATAAAATGCTTTCTTTCGCAGCCGGTCGAGATAGCGATACAGATGGTCCCTTGCCCCCGCGGTGACCAGCTCCTATTACCTCGTTCTTATGAAGCAGACTAGTTACTGTTTCCTCTGCCCTGTACTTCCACGTGATACAGACTACGTCATCGTTGGCAAATACGAGGTTAATTACCTCGGTGCCGGGCATGGCTAGGAATCCATACAGTTATTTCGGCTGCGTGATTATTTTGGTCATGGTCCGATCGTCCCTCTCCGTCAAATTCCCCACATTTACTTGGGACAGTGTTCGGACAGACCTCGTTTCACATCGTTGAACCAGATTGAGTGCCTCTCTACCCGTATGCCTTCACTCTGCCAAAACGATTCCACCTACCGCACCTCGTCCTTTGGGCTCCGGACCCAGCCGGGATAACCGTTCGCCTCCGCTTTCAATTTCAATAACGTATTTATGTATATGACGAATAGTACCCCTTCGCATGTTTCGGGGTTGTATTGGGTCACCTGATACTCGTAAACCTCATAGATCTCGAGTATCCTGTAAATCTTTTCCACGGCGAACCTGACTGACGTACCCGTGAGGGCTAAATCCTCATCCATGGTAAGTACACATTCCTCACTGGAGGAGGTGAGGACGCACGTTCTACACAGGCACATCATTAGCTCATTATTTTATTTCAATGGGAGGACAGGATGATATAACCTCTCGGTTGGAAATATCGAAAATTTGATCAGGCAATTCATACCTAGGCATGCTTCCTCGTCCTTACGCCCATCTCCTACGTGAATGACCGGATGACCTAGGGGAACTTGAATTACTTACATATGCACAGGTAGAGACTCATGACGTCGATATATTGAAACGCCTCATTTTCCGGTGCCTTGTAGTGGAGACGCATGGCCTTATTTCGACCCCCTTATATAGCATCACGGGAACACAACGAACGTTTCTGCACGGTGGGATGCGCGATCAGTTCGGGCCTCCATGCATCGTCAAACTGACATTCTCATTGGATATTGAACAGGTATCCCGCTCGCGTTATCCGATCGAGTAGCGACTTGGTTCGCTCATAGCGTTCCGTTAGCGTATCACCACTCATGATGGTAACGTCACGGAACGGTTGGCACGTATGACCATGAAAATGGCAACCAAAGAACTCGTAGATTGTACGGGTCCCGGGGCAATAACCATCTACACTGAAGAAGGGCAATTCGGACTGCCTGTATTCGCGACCGTTGCGACAGTGCACTATCGTTTGCCAGAACGAGTGATTCCACTTACCGTATTGCACGCAATCTCCCTCTTCTACGTCCTCGCAAGTCGAACAGAACTGTTGCACACAGACGAGATTAGGTACTTTTTTTGTAGCCTTGCCCGTGTACACGGTATTTTGGGTAGTGTCGAAATCATAGGATACGTATAATACCTTATCACATGCGGAGGTCAATGCGCCTTTCAGTGGTGTCATATAGTACAGATGACGCACGTCTGTGTTCTGCTTAAATTTATCGCAGTATCGCTTGTTATATTCGTGATTTCCGTGCGTCACGAGCCACCCACACGTCGCGCAACACTGTTTACATTCGGATACAGATTTTTTCGTTCCGGTTCTGCCCCGCTTGTGTTTGGCGATACATGTGTGATTTCTAAAATGTCTATTGCATTCAGCACAGGGATTTCAAACTTCTGAGAATGCGCACGGTGGGCTGGCCATGCAGTCGCTACACGTCTCGTCGCAGACGAATATGACGTCACTTGTACATGCCTTTTTGCAGCCTTTACACACGTACTTTTTAGCCGTGAAAGCAGTAAGTTAAGCGATCACATGATAGTGTCTTTCGGCATCATCATACGGTAGAATAATTCGATTAGACGAGTCGACCTGCCTTTCGAACATTATATCTTCGAGCTCAGAGTAAGGTAGACTAATATATTATACTCCCGAAAGTTTTCCAGGAATCTGATTAATTAGGGGATTCCCGCACAGTTATAGATAGAACGATACCGATCGTCTCACATTAGTTTTGGACTACAGGATCTATCCTATAACCTCTTCGATATGAATTATAATTCGGATCATTCTCTAATCTTGAAATCGCTATTACCAAGGCTTGTGCTAAACACTTATCCTCTGCTTTCTCCTCCACGATACTTGTCTTGAGGTGCGCCATTACGGACAGCGGTCTGCCCTTGCTCTTCATTGTGCATTTACCGAAACGGACGGGCATCTTGACCGAATGGACGGTTGCGACTAACGTGTCCAGGGGCAATGAATCTAGAATTCGACTGCGACACCCTCTCAAAGATGCTCCTTGTCACGTCTCCGGAACACCGATCTTTCCGTCTGAAACCGATTCCGATCGGTTTGTCATTTTGGTTCACCTGATTTTGAGTTCTTATTCCCACCGTATCACTATCGTCTACATCGCGTAACGCGTGCTCAAAGACATCGTTCAACACTGGCTAGGAAATGTGCTACAGGATTACTTTTATCCGAAGGTGATATTATACGCATAGTAAGCTGCCTTACTACGGCATTGTACCGCCTGTACTCTCTCGTATTGGCGTCCATTATCTCGAATCTTCGAGCCATTATTTTTTATCTCTCTCTCTATCTAAATAAGATAAACAACTATTTCAGTTTCACAATACAAACACCTATAGCACTTACCGCAATTGTCGTCAGAAATATAATACTTACGATTCCCAAAGTTTGGAGTCCACCACACTTTTATTGCCACGTTCAAGCGAGCTCCTATTTATTGCGGGTGGATACTGAAGTCATGTTGTTTCTTTCCGGCGATGTTTACAGAACCGTCACGCACGCGCGCAACGTGGGCCGGAAATGTGTGAGAAGGAAGACGACATTTTTAACAGGAACGAAGTTCGCCTGTTCTGGCCACCCCACGAACTTCCTCTTGATTTACTACGTGGGGATCGCCACGCCAGTCTACAGTTACAACACCCCCGTCAACTTCATCGGGAAACTCGACTTTCCCGACCCTTCTCCAGAGCCTATCGTGGAGGAGGAAGAGGAAGAGGAGAACATGCGTATGTCGTGGAAACATATCCTATTGCTATTAACGAGATGGGATCCATAATCCGTTATTCAACATGGTTAAGCCAATTTGAATTGACTATGAACGATACCACGACAGCCCACGCAATGCTAGGCATACGTCTAACCGAGAGAAACATTCTGAAAGACCTAAGGCAAATCTTGCTATCAACTGATAAGGGCATCCCTAGCACACATGTTGCAACAGCCAGACGTTATAATACGCTTTCTAAAAAATTGTGTAAAATTAAATTATTAGGGATGTCCTACCTCTTGTTTGCTGTGATTAACTTGGTAGAACTTCGGAAATACTGGTATATGAGCTACGCCACCGATAGTTCGAGGGCCTACCAGAAAACAACAACGAACGCAGATAGCTGAAGGGGACACATAGCATCTTACCTTTTAGACAGCAATAATACCGTTGCCGCTCCTCCTCCTCCACGGCAAGAAATGTCTGCAATATACTATTTATGATGTTGATGTGTATTTTTCCTTTGGACTGTTCAAAAATAGTAATGCACAGTTCTATTATTGTTACGACTTTTTGCTCACATCTTGTATTCCTTTTACTCTACTGCTGCACTAGTACAACGTCAAGAACTACATGGTTGACTGGGTCACGTTCACCGTCTCTACGGCGGTAATGTTCCAATCCGCATGGTTGCAGCTGCGGCGGCGCTCTTCTCTTAACTAAACATATAATTTACGATAGGTCAATGGTTTTCCAGGTTCAACGCGGACGGAGCCATACGTACGTCTGCGGCGGGGAGGGGCCATGCCTCTACCAATTCCCCACACGGCCGTTTAGTTTAAACACGGAAGGGGCCTAACGCCATACACCTCCCAAGCTAAACGCCGGCAGTGGGCGGTACGTAGAATCTTCTTGCATGAATCCCTAGAGATGGGGACCCAGGTAACAAACTTGACGGAGGCGTCCACTGTCATAACGTACCTCCTTCTTAATATCGAGGGGGTGAGGGGCTATAAGAGTAGGGGTGGCGATGGAGGGACCGAAATTCTAGTACAAACGGAAGCAACACGAAGCTAAAAACAAGTTGGGCCAGGACCATACTTAGGAACTTCCTCCATTATCCACATAACTTGCCTACTTGAACGCCTGTCGGGATTTACCACCATTTTACACGACGCAGGGAGGGCAACGGTGGGACTAGAATACCAAGCTGGACGGCGGATGCCACCATGATATAATATATAGTCACAAATGTTGAAAGCCGATCATTTTTAATAATGTAGACTTTAGAAAGTATAGAGCTGGAGATTTACTTTGGACATTCTAGACCACCAGGCAGGATATACGACCTACTTGCACGGACCCTCGACGAGAACGGGGTGTAGGGAGGACAACGGAGGATTGGAAATACCAAATTCCAAGGCGGCTGACAACATTCTAAATTACCTAGGAACAAAAGTCGGATACCGACACTTTTTAATAATAAGACAAAATAAAGTGTCGGGAGTGTAATTAGGATCTTCTTGAACTCATTAACTTCATTCGCACTTGTGACAATCATGCACCAACTACGATTTCCTTAAAAGTAATCGCGGTTCCAAACAATGCTTAACGCAAACACAAATAAACTACTGTATAACAGTAGTATTTATTCACAGAAACGTGTGACCTACTTCTTGCACGAAATCAGGTGACAAGAGGCTCGGTATGAGTAGTTTGGAACTCTCGCCGTGTTTTGTGCGTTTCTGACGGGTTGTAACTAGGATCTTTGAGTTCAGAACAGGGTGTGACACTGACTGAGTAGAATCAGGAGTTAGGACTGGTGGGGTTTCCCGTTCAGGAGTACCCGGTGAGACATTTCTCACTATTAATGGGAAAGGATAAAATTTAAACTAATACTCTTCGTCTCGTTTTACGGGTTTCCTTGAATCTCTTTGCCGTCGTTTCTTTGTCCTGGGTTCAAACTTGGGTTTCCAGATTTCCGAATTTTATGCTTTATCATGCGGTTTACATGAACTACTTGTTGTTTATTATTCTGGTCTACAATTTTTTAGTTTAAGTCCGAAATTTTCTTAATTGCCTTAAACGGGCCTGCTCATGGATTGTGGAATTTCCGAGTAAATACGGGTTTTTTGGCCGGAATATATAAATAAAACAAATCGTTCTCCTTATATTCGCGAAATTTTGCTCTGCGGCCATAGAGACTTTTGCTGTTTTGATGCGAATTTCAATTCGCTTTTGCTACAAGATTATGAGCTAAATGTAATTTAGCCTTCTAGTCTTCTAAGATTCTTTATTGATTCTGGTTTTTTCTACAAATTCGAGCTTCCAGTTTATCGTTGTTGGGGATCTCCATTTCTCTCCCGTGTAATACGAAAAAGGGGCTATATGCTGTAACACTATTTGGTGTAGCCCGATATGACATAAGATAAAAGGCTACCAGTGTGTCCAAATTATTATTTGATGAGTTAATGTAGTGAGACCACCCGCAATGTAACAAACGATGCCACATTTCAATTGAGCCATTTGATTGGGGGTGGTAACAAGTGGAGCTCGTAGTTTGTTTCCCCAGTACTTTAAATGTCTCTGGAAAAAAAGATGACAATAATGATCGAACATTTTCACTAATAAGTTGTGAAACGGTGCCATGTCGTGAAACTATTTGTGTCGCATTGATCCTGGCGCAAATATCGGCCGTTTGATCTGGTATGAGAAATGCATCCACATACATTGTAAAATGATCAGAAAATGTTAAAAGGTACATATTTCTTTTGGTTGTGGCCACGTATGAACCTGTAATGTCAAGAGACACCTCTTGAAAAGGGGATGTTGATAGCTCCACTTCACCAACCGGGGCTACAATTTCTCGATTTAATTTCAACCGCTGGCACATGTATAAAATCTTGACGAAATATACTATAGCTTTCCCAATTCTTGGCCACCAATAAAGCACCGCAATCAGAGGTTAATTTCTTTTTATACTAGGTCGTGTTTTGGACTCATGAAGTAATGCATTAGTGTTTGTGGAACTAACAGCTGATATTTTCCGTTCGACTTCCTGGTATAAAAGTTGCCGTCGGCGTCTAGAAAGATCTCACGCTTGCTATTGTAAGTTCAGGGAGTCTGCTTCATAACGAAAGCGTCTTTACTCCTGTTCACATAGAAAAATTACTTTGCTCAAGGCAGTTTTAGTTTGATGGCGCCTACATGGTGACTGAACGCGTCTACGTGGCCTATCTTAGAACCTGGCTTAGGCTCAACTACGAAGTCTAGTTCGGATAGTTTGATGTTTCAGCTTAAAATACGGCTGTTCTGGTCTGCAAAATTTTGCAAGTATTTTAGCGACGAATCATCCGTCCTAAATAGGAATTTATTTCCTTACAAATAGCAATAGAAATACTTGCTAGCCCAAACCAAGGCTAGTGACTCAGCGTCAGATGGTGCGTTTCTCTCTTCCGCGGTATTCATCTGCCTGCTTGCGTGTGTAATATGCCGTTCTAACCCATCTTACACCTGACACAAAATGGGTGGAACAACTATTTTTAAGTATCTCTTGTTAGTATGAAAGGCAACCCCAAATTTGAATAAGCTAGCACAGAGAATTTGCATAGTATTTCTTTTATACTATGGAACGCCTGTTGTTGCAATGGACACCTTGAATACTTTTGTTCTTTTCGCGTTAAAATAATTAGAGATTTTGCTAATTCAGCAAACTCGGGTACCAGCCTCCTGTAAAAAAAGACAGGCCAATGTACGATCTAACATCTCCGAAGAATTTGGGTGTTGTGTATTGCCTGATGGACTTCACCTGTTACATTGGGTCATGATTTAGTCCCATGAAGTTATGCATAAGGGTTTGTGGAATTTACAGCTGATGTTTGCCGTTCGACTTCCTCTTATATACGATGTCGTCGGAATCTAGAAAGAACCCACGCCTGCTATTGTAATTTCCCAGGTTCTGATTGATACCTAAAGCGTCTTTCTCTTGTTCACATGAAAAAATTATTTTGCTTAAGTCAACTTCGTGTTTGACGGCGCCTACGTTGCAAGTGAACGCGTCTATATGACCTATCATATATCCTGGTCTAGAACCAACTATGAAGTCTAGGCCGAATAGTTTGATATTTCCGCTTAATATAAGGCAGTAATGTTCTGCAAAATTTGCAAGTATGTTAGCGCGGAATGATCAGTACCAATTAGGAAATTATTTAATTACAAATAGCAATAGATGTAAATGGTGATCCAAACAAAGGCTAGAATCTCAGCGTCAGATAATGCGTATCTCTCTTCCGCGGTATTCATCTGCCTGCTTGCGTATGCAATAGGCCGTTCCATCCCATCTTACACCTGACAAAAGTTGGCTGCAAAATCTTGTTTTAAGTATCTGTTGTTAGTATGAAATGCAACCCAAAATTTGGATAAGGTAGCACAGTGGCTGTTCAGAGATTCTCTTTCACACGATGGAACGCCTGTTG
>Ga0131853_10010066_pt1 | contig 17304 bp, 7 predicted proteins | sample TergutLab28metaG_FD_92764 | JGI IMG/M metagenome (GOLD analysis project Ga0131853, IMG submission 92764) | Labiotermes labralis P1 segment gut microbial communities from Petit-Saut dam, French Guiana - Lab288 P1 (version 2) (version 2) | ecosystem: Host-associated > Arthropoda: Insects >... | reverse complement strand
GAGAACATGGTGTTGAGGAGAATATTTGGACCGAGGAGGGACGAGGTAACGGGGGAATGGAGGAGATTGCATAACGAGGAGCTAAATGATTTTTACTCCTCACCCAATATTGTGCGGGTGATAGAATCGAGAAGAATGAGATGGGCTGGGTATGTGGCGCGTATGGGTGAAGAGAGGGGGGTGTATAGGTTCTTGGTGGGGAAACCGGAGGGAAGGAGACCACTGGGGAGGCCTAGGCGTAGATGGGTGGATAATATTAGGATGGATCTCCAGGAGGTGGGATGTGGGTATATGTACTGAATTGGGCTGACCCAGGATAGAGACAGGTGGCGGACGCTTGTGAGTGCGGTAATGAGCGTTCGGGTTCCGTGAAATTCGGGGAATTTCTTTACTTGCTGCAAACCAGTTAGCTTCTCAAGAAGGACTCTGCACCATGGAGCAAGTAAGTAAGCTATAGCATGGAAATAAATGATAATTTTTCGGTGCGTCAAAGGAAACCGGGAAGAAACTTAGTATAATTCTTACAGACCTACATTATTTCAGTCTGGTGTGTATGTTGTCTTGCTTCGGATTCTAAACTAAAATTGGGCTGTGTGCAATTATCATCTCCCCCATTCCGATGCGCACTAAAACACCAGAGCCCCCTCCCCCCTCCCTTTATTTGATGTCCATAATAATATAGGCTAGTATGAGCATCAGAACCCTGTTAGTTCATTAGTTCTGACTTTTATTTATTTCACATTAAAATTTGTAGCTGACGAGGCTAATAAAAACAGATATATAGCACACCCCATATTTCAAATCTCTGCGAAACATCATCCTACATTTTACGGTACAGCTTGCATCTATTTTTCATACTCATTTTTGAGAAAATGTACAAATTCGATTTTATATCACGCGAATTAATGCCAAACTAAAATGATGCTAGTAATGATTGAATTCTACAGGAAATTTTAGCACAAATATCCCCACATGTAACTGGCGTCAATCCGCTATCGGCCACGATACCAAATGTCATAACTGACAATCATAATAACACAATGACTTGTAACAGGCTCTTCGAACGTTATCAGATCACTTTCCAGGAAGGAACAGAGCAGAATGAGACTGTCTGCGAAGCCTTCAAAACGGGCACTGAAAACATGAAACAGGCAAATAAAAGTGTACTGCTTTGCTCAAACTCCACTGTTATGAATTTACAACTGGGAGCCAACAGAAGACTCCTAGATGAAGAGCAGATAAAGATTTGTCTGTGTACGTTGGGCTTCAGGCATTTTCTGACAATGAAATCCAATGGTTAATGATCTGCACTGAATCACATTAAAATTCGATGACGTGGGACTGGTGTTTGGCGTTTGTAAGATCACGTTTTGAATACATGCAGCGAGAATCACATAAAATGTTTTACAAACACAACTGGAAGACGATGAAGTAGAAAGTATAATATATCTACTATGTGTGTGTATGTGTGTGTGTGTGTGCGTGTAAGGGGCCGGGATAGCGTAGTTTGTATAGCGACTCGATACGGGCTGGACGGTCCTGGGATCGAATCCCGGTGGAGGCGGTTTTTCCGCGTCCGTCCAGACCGGCCCTGGGATTGGGCGTGGCGTTGACCACACACCCCATCTAGCGCTGAGGTAAAAGAAAGAGTACAGCTATGCATCTACTCCCCCTCTGGGCCTTCTTGGCCTTATATGTGTGTGTGTGTGCGTGTGTGTGTGTGCGTGTGCGTATGTGTGTGTGTGTGTGTGCGTGTGGGGGGGCGTGTAACTGCAAATAAAACATAGAACTACAGAGTAGAAAAAAGACAAAGGCAAATTATTTGTTTACGTGGTTTCATGTGCCACGAATTTTCAAGGATTTGTTGGTACTGTAGTACTTAAAGAAACAGCGACAACAAATTTACCCATAACAATTGCATATTCATCTTTAAATAAATATGTTGCACTATTATTAATTACCTAAACGTTCACCCTAGAACAGGCCACGAAGGCCCAGAGGGGGAGTAGATATATATAGCACTACTCTTACTTTGACCTCGGTGCAAATTGGTGGTGGGTTATCAACGCTACGCCCCGACAGCTTTACCGCGAGAAAGAGCCACTACCCATTCTAAGGGAGGCTGAGTGGGCCCGAGGTTCATTCAGGAGGGTGCTTTCTGACAGAAGTGAGATTTGATTCCAAATTATAAGAGACACACCTGACAACTCACTGATAGGTAATCTGTATACAGACTTGAACTGCAGCGACTTTTGTCGTAGTTTGGCAACGTGTAACAGACGTTTATTGTGGTCGGCAGTACAGACAGGAAAGGTGTCCAAGAGGAAGAATGGCACTATTCCAGTTATAACAAGAAGTGTTTTGGCTAAGATACAAACCAAGTACCCGTAGACAGAGCTTGGCTAATAATACTGAAGGAGGCGGGGGGTGGGGGGCAAAATCGACCGTGGCTCTTTTCTGCGTCCCGTAAAATGCTGTTTTTTTTTCCTGTCTTTATACTACCAAAATAATCGTTTCGAGAATATTTCTACTCTTTATGCGCCCCCTCTTCAAATCTGTAGCCAAATAATATTCTAGCGTAGCCCAAATACTGGAGAGATATATACTTCCTCTCTTGCTCTCCGAAGTTACACATTTGCAGGTACGTGCCGAACGAAAACAAAGTGCATTGCCACTTGAGTTAAGGTAATTGGTCCAGAAAGCAATAATGCGCCACACATCCGCTGGGAGGATTTACAGTAGATACATTACCCCTTCCATTCCTACGCTTCAAATAGCTCTCACTTGTATTCTGAAATTAAAATCAAATCACCTGGTTGTTTACTTGGAATTGTTCACATTAATCATCAGTGGTATCAAGTTAAATCCAAGCTAAAGCGTGATTTTAGTTAGATGGCTGTAAAATGAAATCAATCCCGTCGCTCTAGGGACTGCAATATAATACCCAACTTCGCTTTATTTTCTCATTAGTTGAAGGGAAGGGATGGCAATTTGACTATTTAACACAGTAATGTCTGTTTCCATGTACCGTATATTTAAAAAAGTATTTTCGTTTACTAAAGCGACAAACGATTCTTTGTGCCATTACTCTGGATCTGTTTTTTATAGGAGTAAAAAACTGTTAACTGCGTTTGTTAAAAATCTACTCTGCATTGCCGATCGTATAATTTTTGGTGGAACGGAGAAAAGCATAAAGCGTAATAGGAAATCCGCTGATTCCATAAGAAAACACTTTGATACTTGAAATGGGAACTAATGCATCCTGTAATGGTATTTACAGGCGACAGACTATTTCAGATTCACCAGTAAGTTGCACAGAGATATCAAATTACAACGGTGTACTCACGTATGCAAGCAGACAGCTGGGCAGACAATTTGTACCAAGGGTAGAAGAAACAGAAGGTTGGGAAAACCACGTTGTGAGGATCCTCATACCTTAAACACTGTGATGGTTATAACTGGGGTGATCAAACAAGGGATATAAGAGAGGCGGGATATGCAGATAAGAGACTAAATAAAAATTGTGCTTGTAAAACCTCAAGGTAAAAAAGACAAACAGAAGATAACCTGAACTAAATAGTTAGTTAATTAATTAACTAACTCACTAACTGCCTGACTGACTGACTGACCGACTGACTACACGGAATAAAGACCTTCTTGAGAATCTAACAGTTCTTCAACCAGTCAAGAAATTCTCTATGTTTTATGGAATCCGATAGTTCATTACCTTGTCCACAAGAGCTCACCGCTTGTCCACATCTTGGGCCAGATCATGCTTCTTGATTTGTTTATTTTATCATTATCTGAATGTCCAGACAAATAAGAAAACAACGAAATGCATGAAAATAAACCCGACTCCTAGAAAAAGTAGCGCTAATGGAGTAGACGGGCAAAATTGATGGAAAATTTAGGGAATTCACTTGTACATTACTCTTGGCAAATATTTATTATTTTTAAAATACACTGTTGCACGTCATTTTGTTCATAGCTAATTTAACAATACCTTATCGAGTGAGCAGTTTCTTCAGGGTTAGCTTCGCTGAGATGATGACTTGCGGCTTGTGAGGAAAGTGGCATTAGCTTAAGAGAACTTAAGAGAGAAGTTTGAACCACGCTACTCTCAAGAACAAGTCAGCCGCGATTATGATTGAGCTAATGTGTCCATTTACTTTATTACAGCAGCTGCGATACATTCAACTGCCATGATGCACAATTTAAAGAAAGATAAAACTATGTCTTCTACAATCGTGAAGCAAGTTTCGGGCATAGAATGTGCTTGATGTCATAGAGAAAGACCAGAATGTGACACTAAGAAAGTTTAATTACACTAGCAAGCACATCGACTATCTGAATAATGGTTTGAGTCACTTTACCAAATATCACCACCATGTATGTGATGTGAAGTCTGAGATTTGGAGGAGGCTAATGAGGTAAATATAATTAATCATGCTTCGGACTGTTGATGGGAGGAGTGTTGTTGGAAAGCACCACGGAGGTGTGTACTAACTAAAGAGAATTGGGAAAGGGTTCACACTGCCCTCCTGTTACCACACATTAGTGCATCTAAGTGCCTGAACATTCCCAACGCTCCTCATTAGGGGGAGATGACAAGAGTACTTGCTTGCTATTCTAGGCCTGTTGGCCGTGTCTGATGATTATTCATTAGTTTGGAAATTACGCCTATGGTCCACACTGTGTTCAAGACGAGATATGTCAATATCATTAACCCAAACATCTACAATCCCCCGTGAATACTTCGTATATACTCCGGACAAATGAAAGAACACAACTAAATATTCTCTTACGAAAAATCATATTCTTCACCTTTAATCTGTTCCACTGAAATAGATAACCTGTCTAAGAGCAGGGGAGAATTATAAGTAAAACAAGTATTAGCGGCTGCCATGCACATCATTTACCGTGATCTGTTTCCGCACAGTAAACCATTCCATGAAATGGCATAACCGCAATTAAGTTTCATCTTACACTGCAGCATATAAAACCACGTTACAAACATTCAAGCCTCCATTGATATACACTGCAATGTTAGAGACAGTCTCGGATCGCAAACATGAGAGTGCTGCTGAGAAAGACATCTTGATAATGTCCTTTCCTTATGTATCTGTCTTCCTACCTTCCTAACCTACCCATCTATCTATTATCCATCCATTCATCCACCCATTCACGCATCCATATTATATATATATATATATATACACATTGTACTTAAAATGCTTCAACAAATTCCCAACAACAACCCAAGAGAAAAGATCACACCAATATACGTTAGAAAACAATTTTCAAGGTAGAGCCTAACAATGTGTTGACTTAAATCCTCAGATTTTTATCCATCAGGGCACTTAAAAACCAGAATTCATCCAGCTCCAATTGAAAATAAACACACACTTCATCAGCGCATTTTCGATGCCTTTCAAACAATTCACAATCGAGACAGACCACCGAAAAGGGGCAACGGTCCATGATCAGATGTGTCAATGCATGCACTGATTCAGGTGGAGGATGTTTTGGGAACGGGTTGTGAATTGTGACTTCATAAACAATAACAATAGCTATAAACCCGGATGCGTGTATTGTAAATGCATTACGTCAGTTGCACGTAAATTATTACACAGTTAAGGTAGGTTTTGCTGAATTTATTCCTTCAGTCAAACTAAAAAAAAAAAACACACATTTCCGGACTATGTTGATGTGTGAACATTTTGCTTTGTGTAGATATGAAGAAATCGCTCTTGAAATTTGCAACAATATTTTAAATACACCATGTAAATATAATAGCCTGATTGAAGGCACTTCCATTCAACAGCACGGTTTATACAGCGTCGACGTTTACTCTAATCAACGAATAACTGAGAAAGAAATGACAGTAGAAAGCAGTTTGAACATAGTTTGAGCGATACATTGCTTCGTGGGATTCACGCAAACCATCGGACCTAAATCAGGTTTGGGCAGATATTTGAATCTGCGACACTTCCCGGTCACAACGCAAGAGTATTATCCTTTCGGCCATGATGTAGAATACACGGTATACTAGAACAATGTGAAACTGTCTGTCCAGACTCCATGTGCGGGTAGTAATTCTAATACAGACGTAGAATTTTGATACGAAATTAAATTTCGGATTACGGAAAAAACCTTACGATATTCGGGAGGGAATCAGAGCGTTTTATACCAACTGAATTCTTGGCAAATAGCTGCAATGCCGGCTCGCTTTGTCAGAAGCTTCCCTGTGATTGCTCACAGCGACGTCCTGTTGAGAGAACGTTCCATGCTTGTGACAGAAACACGATTGCTTTACTGACAGTGGTCGAGACAGTCTAGGAAACAGCATTACACCCAGCACGGTTCCGCAGCTCTAGGCAAGAGTACATGCTCTCAGCAACTGTGACGTCATTACACTGCAGTACTATTTGGTAGGAATTTTGTCTTATGTGACGGTGTTGAGTACACGCCATATGATAACATATGCTGCTTTGTTAGCTAGCAAATTAGTTAATCCGATTTTAAGTTTTGTCTACAGAAAAGTATTTGAAAATCCCATCACCTTATTACTTAGAATTGACAGTAGATAATTACAATAAATTAAAAAAATAATTTGACAAAGCGCGTTTTAGAATTACAGAGAATGGGTGTAGGCTTCAAAACCACTCGTGAGCACACCTTGGTTAAAATGTCACCATACAAAATGTTCAATGTTAATTTCTTTATTTAGCCTACAACTCTCACGACAAAACTTTTGCGATCGCCATGTTGTAATCTGCAATTCGCGTGTGTGGAACGATGGAGCAACAGTGTATATAAAGTTAGTTCATTCAAAATGCGCCAGGTACCTGAACTCATGTGCTCTGCAAGGAAGTGCGCTTAGAAATATCAAACGACAAGTGTGAAGTGCGCTGAGCAAGGAACCTTTATACCGCCGCAAGTATCGCCTACCGCAGTCAAGTTACGACAGCACCAGCTGGTGCCCATGGTCACAACACAGAGTGCGCCTGATAGACGCCTTGCACTGTGCAGGTAACTGTTCCGAGCTGCAAGTAAATTGGATTCGATCCAGGCCATTCCGTTACGCGTTTTATTTATATTTCACATTTTTCATTTCACGAAAGTAATTTCTGTTTGTTGCGAAGCGGATGTAGAATCTACCGGATAACAGAATTACGTGCACATATGTGCTTGCACAGTATTTACTTTTTCGAGGCGCTACGTTTGGCTCCCGAACTAAGTGTTATGGCAATACAAACTCTTATTATGGAAGTGCCCGGTTTCAATCACACTCACAGGTACGCTGTCAACATTATGACCGTTAAACACATAATGATAATAAACAATAACATCTTATTCATTCGCGTGCTAATTCAACAGCCTAATGCCAGACATGACACAAAATCCAGTAAGAAAAAACGAAGACAAAACATGAGCAAAGCATTAAAATCGCCGTCATCATCATCATCATCATCATCATCAACAACAACAACAATAACAACAAAAATAACCACAACAAAAACAACAACAACAACAACAATCGGCAACATCATAATTCGACGTTACGCATAACGTCTGAACGTTTTGCTGAAAGACGTAACCAATATGTTCACACATGGTATTGTCACACAAATTTGTAGCCGGTTTGCGAGCCACGAAGTCTGCGATGTCCAGCAGTCTATATGTCCTGTACCAATAAACCAGCGAAGCAACCGGCAAAACAATGCACGGAACATGAAACCACCCAAACATCCAACTCCATGCAGCAGAGTCGTTTTCAAGAAGCTGACAGTTTCTCAGCTAGTCAAAAAATAATTACACATTATGGAACCCGAAGATTCATTCAAGTGTAAAATTAAATTTTAGTGCTAGTTAATTTTAGGATTTATTAGCGTTACACCGTAGATGTAGTTCTTGGCTTCAACTGATGGTACTAAATTCGATTCAATTATCTGGCCAAAGGTAGTTGCCTGCCACCAGAGGACAATAATTTATCTTCTGCCCAGTTCATCAGATATTGAGGCATATGTGTGCTACCATCGTGACGAATTAGACCAACGTCTGTGATCTAATATGCAGCTGAAAATCAAAATCCAGGCCAATCCGTGTGGTATTTGTGGTGGACAAAGCGATAATGGGACAGGCCTTCCTACGAATACTTCGGATTTCTATTCCAGCACCACCCCGCCAATACTTTGTACTCAAAACGACGCTGTGTAATCGTAAAAGTTGACAGCGTCGTTAAATAACACACTTTAAGAAAGAAATAGAAATATATGGGCCATACACAGTTGTAAAAATGCCTAGCGATGAAGAGTGCCTTTTACAGAACTTGGCGCTAGTAATAAAGGTGATGAAGAGCTACAGTGTGTCCGAGTGTATGAGAATTCGAATCAGTTATCTGCCTTTGTAAAATCGGACGGAAAAGCGACTGCACTGTATATCTTTCTGGATTTTTCGTAAACCAGCCTGCACGTGCTGTCTAAAAAAATCGCACTTTAGAAACATGAAGCTAGAGAATCGGAATCTATGGTTTTATTACAGTAGATGCATAAATCCTTTTGAGTTTCGGTAGAAAGTGCCAGGTGTGGGCAGGTATAGAACCCTTACACGCATGTAAAGTGTTTCTCGCGGTGAAACAGAAAACAAAGTAAACCACTTTGCGGCCTGTAGCCGTCAGTATACAGTATCTGTGTTTCTGCTTCAACGCCGGCGTCAGCTTCGCGCCTCCCGCTTGTCTGAATAGATGGGTTGGTAGCAACAAAGCAGTCCTGATAAAAAATACACAAGCAGCCCTGCCTGGGTGAACCCATTCATACCAGATTTTCTCTCAGATGGGCTACAGTAAAACTCTACTTTACTGACAAAATATTTGGAGATCGGAGGGAGGGAATCAAGAAGTCCGGATAGGATTTCACGAAACAAATTTATTTTTTTCTAGAACTTTCTACTTTACTGTGTCTTTATTCACATGTCTACAGACAATATTGCAGGAAGATGAGCGGTAATATTCATTCTTTTGTTATGGATGTGTACAAGTGGGGCTTGCATAATGAATGAACTAACGGTACGACCTCCCAGCAGCATGGCTTACAAATGGGTTTCTTGTTACAAATAGGGGCCTTGAAATTATTTTACATCCACAGTGGCTTAACAACACCAACATAGGCCCATTCGTCGATCGAAAATAAAAATTTCAAAACCATTCACATCTCCAGCTCCATGTACAGCGCAGTCGGCATACTGACAAGACTGAGCACTGGGTGACCGAAGAACTGATTCCTGGCAGGGGTAAGAGCTTCATCACGTACAGTACAAGGAGTCCAGACAGGCTCTGGAGCCCATCCAGTTTCCTACTTAATGGGAACCGGCCGGGGATCTATCCGCGGTGTAAAGCGGTCAGAGAGGTAAGTAGAACAAACACCGCATCTGGTGCTGTGTTTAATAATGGATGAAGCTCAGCCGCCACTCCTCCAAGTGGATTCGCGGTGTGAAAGGAGACAATTTTACCCTTTAATTTTTCCGTCTACAGCAATGTACTTCCATAATAACTGTGTCACTACTCATGCACTACCGGCCACAGTAAGAGCCAAGTGATATTTCAGTATCACGATTTGATTGCATATACAAGCCATGAGGTTAAAGAGTTCTTGAATGACAGTTGACAGCATGAGTGGCGCTACTAACTAGGAATTACATACAGGAAGAAGTACGGGCCGCAATACCGGCCGAGGACTGAGCGCCTTACGGCTGCCGATACAAGAATTTCTTACTACATGGGAACAACCAACGAATGTCAGACTTAGGCTTCTAATTATTTACAAATTTACTTATATAAAAATACGCACTAAAACTGTACGCAAAATAAGAACAAAATAACCATAATCTCCCATTTTAGAACCGTCACTTGGCTTAAAAACTTTGAGATCAACTTGAATTGCCTGGGCGTCCACAAATCTTTAGTTAAAGTAAAGTGATTCCGTTACAGGCCCGGTGTGGCCCAGAGGGTGGGTAGAGGTATAGCTCTACTCTTCCATAACCGCGGCACTAGAAGGGGGTGAATGGTCAGCAGCACGCCCCGGCCGCACTTTACCCTCGGGAAAGACCCGGTACCTATTTTACAGGAGGCTGGGTGGGCCCCAGGGCCGGTTTGGACGCGCGGAAAATCTCGTCCCCACCGACAAATCCGTAGTTATTGAACTGACTTTAGTATATCAGTATGACTAAAACAACAGATAATCAGTCAACACAAATATGTTTTATCAGAACCACATTACATGTTTCGGATCACTCGATCTAACATCCGGTGTATACAGACATGAAAGGTGTAGGCCAATGCAACTCATATTGCAACGTTTCAATCTACGCATGAGACTGAAATGTTGTACTATATGATGTATCAAGTGATCCGAAACATGTGGTGTGGTTCAGATAAAATATAGTTGTGTTGACTGATCGTTTGGTGTTTGGGTTATTTCTGGACACAAAGGGAGGATCTCTGTTACAATTTAAAAAAAAAAACACAAGGACGGCGTGAAATTTATGACGCCATTTCAGTTAGTGCGTTGTCACCGTCCAGCTGCTTAAGTTCCTCTCGTGGGAATATCATATGTTCGAGTCCCTGAAGCCATTTCTATAGCACAAGGTTAAAATTCAGATGACTTAAATGCAGTTAGTTGACGAAGAAGCTCTTGAATATGTCCCAGAATACACATATGTAGGACAACTGATATCATTCCGGGACAACGCAGGAAAAGAAATCAAAAAAGAGAATTGGAATGGTTTGGAACAAGTTCAAGAGTCTAGGATTTATACTGACCGACAAATTCTAAAAATCAGAGATAAAGACGTCCAAAAAATCCGGCGTATTTCTAGTCCTATCGTATGGCGCTCAAACATGGTCACTTACAGAGAAAGAAAAGAAGATGCGCCAAACCTGCGAGTGGAAGATGGAACGAAGAATATTGCCCGTTGTAAGAGTGACAGAGTGACGAGTGCTGAAATAACAGCGAGAACCATAACGAAGGACATCGTGGGAGTGGCTCACAGTTTCAAGTGGAAATGGGGAAGGAAGGGGTGGGGAGGGGAGGCTATGTGGTTCGAATGGACCAGCGCAGATGGACAGAGGTTAGGTCAATGAGGCAAAAGGAAAAATGGGAGACCAAAGACCTGATTGATAGACGCGTTTAAGAAAGTAACCGAAAGACAGTAGTCCCGTTTGCCAAAAACAGGAGTGAATTGAGAAGAAACAACATAAGTAAAAATGCTACATTCCCCGGAATAGCTCAACTAGTGATAAAACACCGGAGCCTTCCCTAGTTCCTCAGGAGGCTGTTGACCTCGTGGGATTAATTAGATTTATTTATTTATTTATTTGGGGTACTTGGTGGTGCAGTTGGTTGAGGCACTGCGCTAAAAAGCAGGAAATTTCGATTCCCGATTAGATCACTGAGAGTTTTCTTTCTGGCTGCGGTCGACTTAATCTCTAACAGAAATGATTACCACGGGTGTCTCCTGAGGGTCAAGGCGGCCGGTGCGTAGGGCTGACAACCTTGCCACCTTCAGGGTCTAATGTCTAGAAGTTCTGGGACCCACAATCTCTTGGAGCCCAAAGGGCCTCTCCAGACGTATATAGGGATTGGTTTACTTTTTACTTATTTATTAATTAATTTAATTGCAGTTACATTAAATATAGCCAAATTATCACACTTTGTATACACTACATTTTGTACTGTTGAACTGCTGATATCACTACTTTACATGTCAGTTACTCCACTATACTGCTTGACTCTAAATGTCTTTGAAGAATAATAGACAAACTTGATGTCCCTAGTTATTATGTTTTATTTAACTTCTTCTATGTTCAACATGTTTCGGACATTAATACATCCATTATCAGGAGCCTGCGTCTTTTCTATTTATCACCACATTGGTCGTGTGTTCTTGTTTCGATGTGTGTTAGAGTTTCGGTGTGACTGGGTTGGGGTGGTATCCGTGTAGCAGGCTTCAGCACTAGTGACATCAAGTTGGTCTCTTATTCTTCAACTGTCACAATGATGCGCGGTCCAATATACATAAGATCTAAATTTCTTATTTGTTGAATACGATCCTTTTGTGATTTTTGTTCAGCTTAGCGCAAAAAATCATACGTGTTATTTTCGAACGTCAGAAAGAGCGTCTTCTATGTGTAACGCTTTAAAAGTCTTCTTTTACCCGTGAAATAAAAAAAATTGACGAGTTTGCCAGTTGGTCCTAAACTAAATGCTAAACCTTGAATGGCTGTATCAAACGACGGTTGTAAGCCGCAAACCGTCGTACCCAGCGGCTTACACCACAACGCCTTACTGGATATCTGGCTACTGTTAATCTCCCTTAGTCAATTTACGTCTGCCAAACTGTCACGTTTGCGATTACACACTGGCTCCCAGCTTCTAAAACTAAGCGTAGGCCTGACAGTGACAAATTTTCAACACGCTACTTTTTTGTTTTGGTTGAACATGCTATTACGCCAAAATGAAGGTAAAGAATTTTCTTTATTGTTAAAATACGGGTTCTTAAACAACATGTGTTAGAATTTAATTATATTAAATTGATATAAATATCAACCTAAGATTCTGGCAAATCGGTACGGCACGTCTGGGATTCGAAATATTGACTTCGGCTACAGCATTAATAAGCATGAAAAAGCAGTAAAGGAAATTAATTTTAAATGTCTACATATTTTATATCATAGGGTTATGAAAGCCGAGACTTTATATCCCACATTCACAACATCGTTCGAATTTCAAATCTGTCGTTGTAAATAAACGTCTTTCCTTGTTTGTCGAAGTCTGACATAGTTGAATTTACGAGGGCAATTCAAAAAGTAAGGTTGCTTATTTTATTTTCCGCAATGAGTAGACAAGCATAGACTCAGTACATACGAGGGGAGACACAAAAATTCCAGAAATTGCTAAAAAAAAATTGATTTGAAGCATTCGTACAAGTTTAAAACTTCAGTCCCCTTCCAAGTAATGCCCCTGTGACTGTATGCAGCTATCCGTGTGGCGCCTCCACTGCTGGAAACATTGTCTAAAATCTTCAACAGAAATCCTGGCAAGGGCCACCAGCAATTCTCGTTGAACCTCAACCACGTCGGATAAACACATTCCTATCAAATCCTGATTCATCCGTGGGAACAAAAAAAAAAGTCGCAAGGAGCGAGATCGGACAAGGAGGTGAGACACAGCCGCCATTTTGTAGGGAGGAGTTTTGCTGAAGTTTCAAAAGGTTCAACAAGAATCGCTGGCGGCCCTTGACAGCATTGCCGTTGAAGATTTTGGACAATGTTCCCAGCAGTGGGAGGGGCGCTGGAATCACTGCATCCAGGCACAGGGGCAGTACTTTGAAGGAAACTATAGTTTCAAACATGTACAACTATTTTAAATCATTTTTTTTTAACAATTCCGGGAATTTTTATGTCTCCCTCCTATATTCATCACCACACAGCAGAAGTAACAGGAAAGTTTCCGGCAAATATAATTTCAAGAAAACCTGTGACGTCTATGAAACATACGAGAAGGACGGTAACAAATCAAACTTACGTTAACAGCTAGACTAACAGCATATTTAAAGAGCTAATGGTTGATAACTTTCAGTTCACACTCTTCTGTCTTCTCGTTGCCGACATACAAACATGAACATTAAAACGTATACACCAAAATTGTTGTTTCTTCCTTGTGCATGGGTAAAACTTGACCTCTCGTCCCTTCCCCTCCCCTCCCCTCCCCCTCCCCCTCCCCCCGAAAAGATTACAATGAATGTGTTTAGGAACAGATGCAGTGGTAAGTATGGGGTTAGGAGAGCAAGAGAGACAAAGGGATAGAAGAGAAGCAAGAGAAAACTGAAAATTGGGGGCTTTATAACTGGTAATCGTCACTACTCAATACGACGGTGATAAAATCAGTGTGCATGCAGCACGTGTGAAAGAGGCGAGAAATAATGTAATGTTGTAATACGAAAATCTGCAGGAAATAAAACGCCTTGGGAGAATTAAGCGTTGGGAACAGGATAACATTCAAATGGATCTTGAAGAAAATAATTTATGACGTTGTGAACTGGATTAATTTTGTTCAGGGCGTGTTCCATAACCGGACTCTTGTACACAAAAGATTGAACCACTTGTTTCCAGAAGAAAAGGGGCAATTCTTAACAAGCCCAGCGGTATGAGTCTACTCCTTTTAGTTCGTCTGTGACACATTAAAGCACTTACATAGCGACTGTGCTGTTAGCCCCAAGGGATAAACTGAATCTTTCAATAATCCTTCCCTGAAATATGTTGAAGTTCTTATAAAAACCCTCGTTAAGTAGAATGTGTAGTCCCATAAACACACCAAAACTTTGTTGATAGGCAAAATTTCGATATAGAGTAACATGTTTTTATTTGTGAGAGGGTGTTATGAAGTTATAGTGCCAGGCAGACAGAAATCTACTGCACACCTGTGTTAGTGTGCAGTTCCAATTTGCGATGTTTCTTGAGTTTTATGTTATTTCGCTCATGTTATTGGTAGTTGTTAAATTTGTATGGAAAACTTAGACAGACTGTCATCACGGTTGGTAAAGTACTGCTCTGGTGTTAGAAGGCACATTTCACAGAATACGGTCAACAGACAGACAGACAAGTGACGGATACATTGCTTTAAATGAGGGGAACACGACTTCCCACACGAAAATGCCCAAGATCTGTAAAGGTAAAAGTTAAAGTGATCCCGTTACAGGCCCGGTGTGGCCCAGAGGGTGGGTAGAGGTATAGCTGTACTCATCCATGACCGCGGCACTAGAAGGGGTGGATACACAAGATCTGTATGAAGCTCAAATTATAAATAAAATACATAGTCGTATTTAAAACTATGCTTAATGCTAAATATACTGAAGCAGGGTGTCGGGTATATAATACGAAAAAGTATTTGTTGTACCTGTGTTCATATTCAAGGTCACGTTTTTGTACTGCCAAACTATTTATCTGGCTAATTAACTAACAACTAGTTGCCACCACCACAAACAAAAAATTACGATAATAGAACCTATTCCGAGCTGCTGAACTAAAATCTATTTTTGTAAGATTCACTTTAACATTATCCTAAAACTTTTTCAGTCTTCCTGTTCACCCATTCTAAGAAGTTTCGAAACCTCAGTTCGGTTTTCACCATTAAACACGAAGTTCCAGGCAGAAAAAAACATTTTCTGCATTAAAGTCACACGTACTTTCTTACTCCATGGAGCAGAGTCCTTTTTCTGAAGCTAACCGGTTTTCAGCTAGTCAAAAAATTCTCCGCATTTTATGAAGCCCGAAGGCTCATTTCCGCATTCATAAGTGTCCGCCACCTTTCCCTACCCTGAGCCAGCTCGATCCAGTCCATACCTCCACATCCTATTTCCTGAAAACATCAAATTCTTTACCAGTATTAAAAACCTCTGTAAATCACGGTGTTCAGAAAAAAATTGAATTTAAAATACTTAGTAATTATGTAAAGTTGTAAGTACGACATATACACATCTGGAGGTAATTATCTTAGGTATCATACAAACACACATAAAACGAAAGTTTCAGCACATATGACAAATAGAGTAGGCAACTGGACGTGAACCATTCTCAATAAAGACACTAATCAAAACAAAACAGCTCACGTTTTAGCAGAACTAGAGAGGGTGCGATATTGGAAAAGAGAGAAGGACAAAACTGTAAAACACAGATATTTAATGTTCAATGTTCAGCCACTACCGTGTACCCTGGATTTTGCAACGCTGAATTCAATTAAATGTGAACATGCATGAAGCATGAGCATGTATACGAAATAAAGGACCAAAAAATATTAGATGGTCTCGCCAGATGCAAAGCAGAAGAGAATACATGACGGGCGAATGGAACATCTGGTTTTTACAATATATGTCAAAAAAACGCGAGTGGTAAATCTGCTGAACGCAGTAATCTGTCAATAGACCTACTTCTATTGCACCGGCCTTAATCTCAAAGAGTTGCATTCCTTGGATGAACAGACGCACAGTAAATTCCTAGACAAATGGAAACTTTCAGGAAAAAGATGGAATATACAGACAAAAAGAGAGATACAAGCCGATCCCCGTGGTCGTGCTGTCTAAGACGTGGGCCAATAGTCGCTTGATTGCTGGATTCGCGGACGAGGGGAAGGCAGCGTTTCACAGTCCTTTCTCGCGGTTTGTAGACATGACTGTTTATTTTACGGAAATCGCACTGTGTAGACAAAAAGCAGAGGTTGAATAAATCCAACAAGATGCAACAGTATGCAGATATTTATTTACTGCTAAAATACTGTACATGTTTCGGGCGTCCATCGCGCCCATCATCAGGAGTACATAAAACTGTAGTTTCAGCCTCTGGTACAGATCATGCTGTAAAGTACAAAAGTTGAACTAGAAGCGTAATATTAACCTACAGGTTGTAAGATAGGTAGGTAAGTTGTAGAGGCTATCGTGTAAAAATAGTTAGAATTAGTCTAGTATATTTATGATTGAAAATAAAATAACAATTTAAGTCGGTTATATGTTGATGTTATAATTCTAACTATTTTTACACGACAGCTAGCTTGGCCACGCTGAAGAGAGGTAGCTGCACAAAAAATACGACCAGTACCGGAAGCTGTAGTTACAGTTTTGTGTACTCCAGATGATGGGTGTGGTTGACACCCGAAACATGTACAGTGAACTTGTAGAATAATAAATAGACTGCTTTGTGTTACATCTCGTTGGACAATTATTAAATATATTTCGGTAAGGACTCTCTCTCTCTCCGATGTGAATACTAATTTGGCTACACGTTGTACTTATAGTTTCGTTTCTTGTTCTCAGTACTCCACACCTGTCCGTGCATCTATGAGTTTTCTCGCGGAGAGTTTCATATTCGGGAAGCGATTCCACGGCAACTTCCTTGGCACATCCGTGAAAAAAGAAACCTATACAAACAGTACTGGCGAAACAAACCTCGCTTTGGATTAGGTAGAAGTGATTATGTAGAAAGTTGTTGTCCAAATTAACGGTTGAGGAAAATTTCTTAACAGCTCACCGACTTGTTTTCTAGTCCTAGGCTCTTCGCGGACTATACCTAGTGCTTAATGTCGGCTTTCGAAATTTAGGCGTGTTGTGGGCTAAGTCGTTTCAAAATTTTCTCCTAAACTGTCGTCGCAGTCTTCAGGGTTAATGAGGCAGAAGTATTATACTACCCGATATAGGGTAAAGTCGACTAATATGGGGCAATGTTTGTTTGTTAGTCACACCGATACTGCAGTTTAT
>Ga0131853_10010065_pt1 | contig 17304 bp, 17 predicted proteins | sample TergutLab28metaG_FD_92764 | JGI IMG/M metagenome (GOLD analysis project Ga0131853, IMG submission 92764) | Labiotermes labralis P1 segment gut microbial communities from Petit-Saut dam, French Guiana - Lab288 P1 (version 2) (version 2) | ecosystem: Host-associated > Arthropoda: Insects >... | reverse complement strand
TTTGTTTTCTTCATCCGATCTGCACGTCCATAACATCGTACAATTCTTGATGTCACTCCAGTAGTTACAGTGGCAAATGCACATAATTGCTTGTGAGAATAATGCACGGTGTATGTGTTGTCGAATTGTGTTTCTCCGTTTGACTCTTCAGTGATGTTACATCTTGTGGTCCATAGTGTACACCAGGGTTGGCAAAACTTTTTGAGGGTACGTGTCCAAATTGGCTACAAATTTCGAACAGATAGTTTCGCTGCCCGTGAGAAATTTGAAGAGCAATGTAAGATATTGGACTCTTCAATAAATTGATAACTGCCGTATTATTATTAATACGTATTATAATTTGTAATTAATGCATGACTATTTATATTTCTAATAAACAATGCTTCCTCGAGGATTGCGATAAGGAATAAAATGTGGCAGCAACTGGGGCTGCTGCATGAAGACTGTAAATCGTTCTGTTCAATGTCACGTATTCGCCCAGTTGCCAAAAGAAGACTGTAAAACGTTCTGTCCAATGTCACGTATTCGCCCAGTTACCAAAAGAAGACTGTAAAACGTTCTGTCCAATGTCACGTATTTTCCCAGTTACCAAAAGAAGAATTAGAACCTTCTGTCCAGTGTCTCGTATTCGCCCAGTTACCAAAAGAAGACTGTAAAACGTTCTGTCCAATGTTAAGTATTCGCCCAGTTACCTAACGAAGACTGTAAAACATTCTGTCCAATTCGCCCAGTTACCAAAGTAAGACTGTAAAACCTTCTGTCCAGTGTCAGATATTCGCCCAGTTACCAAAAGAAGACTGTAAAACATTCTGCCCCATGTCAGTTATTCGGCCAATTGCTAAAAGAAGATTGAAAAATTCCTGTCCAATGTCGAAGAGTAGGTAGAAGCGGCAGGACCTAAAACATTCCCTAAGAAATTTACACAAAGGGATACATTCATATGCCTATGACGAACACCCTTCACGATAAGACGGTTTATAAAAATTAGAATGTTTGGTCTGAGGGTTGTATTTGACAGCAAGAAACAGACGCCCAAAGAACATTTATAAGCGTACTAAATAGTGTATTTCGTGTGGCATCGTGTATCGTGTGACATTTAGGGCGATTTACACTATACGTTAGGTTTCCGTTCCGTCGCGGAAAGTCACCGTTCAGTAAACGTTTCTCTTGTGTAATTAAATGTAGATGTTCACACCGACAGGGCCGTCTCCGTCACGTCTCAGTTCCGTTCCGTCACCGTTGCCGAGCGAGACTGTTTGACGTTACGGAAAGGGTCCGGACCTGTCTGTGCCTGCTCGATTCCGATAATATGAACAGTCTTACGTCTCCTCCACCACACTTCGAGTGTTTGCTGGCAACGAGTGCTGCCTGTTTGTCTTCAGAAATAAATGAAAAATTAATATAATTTGTGCGTAGGTGTGAGGAATTACATGACATGTGAAATAAAAAATATAGCGACAGAGCCTGGAAAGGAAAACTGAATGTTATAGGTTAGCCTATCATTGCGCTCTTTCATTCTGCCAAGGCACAGATCGAGACGGAATATTAAAGATCTGTTTAAAGTTGTCTCTTGCTTCAAAAGCACGGCACTTCACTCTTGGTTTGGTATTTTTGTGAGATTACTTTGATGATTTGCAGAACTGTTTATATCACTTAGGCCCACACCTTGATCTCTCAGATAAATATGCAAAACACAAGTCGCAAAAATAATGCTGTCCTCATTCTCCGACAGTGGCTGTAGGGTCCTCTGATAAATTTGAAATTTCTGCTTTAATATTCCAAATGCATTTTCCACCACTCACATGGATCGGGAAAGCATATGATTGATTACGCTTTTCTCATTGTCCCCTTTGCTCTGCTATCCTGGGTAAGGTCTCAATAAGTAAGTTTTCAGAGGAAAAGTCTCGTCCCCCATAACAACATGGTGGGCTAAGTATAATATTCCGGGAAGATGTTTATCTTCCGGAATGCCTAGATGAGTTTCTAAATATTTTTCAAATTTTGAATGTGCAAGAATTCCTCCATCGCTATTTCTTCCACACGATCCAGATGGCGGTGGATACAACGAAACCGCGTTTGTGATGCCAATTCTGATCCAGCTCTGGCGTCAGAATCTGCGCTACTCAGTTCGTCTACATCGTCCAATATGGCTGCATATTACCAACAGTGTCCTTCTCACTTTCATATGTATTGAATATTCTATTCTTTTCAGTTCTTGCAACAGTCAGTGTTTTTCTGTAACTTCAATAAATGCTTTTTGAGTGAGATTACATTAACTTGGAGTGCACTTACCGTAGACAAGTCGCTAGCTTCTCCACGGGTTTTTTTAGGTCTCGGAAGGTAGTAATTTTCTTTTTCAAATCTTTTACAATCTTCTGAAGCAGATAATTGAATTGGTGCTTGGACATTCTAAAATGCTGATAAAATTTCATTTCTTCATCGGCCAATTCTTTGTACACAGTCCAGTATTCGCATCCTGATTTTCTGTTTCTGAAACACTTGTGAACCCACATGCGCTTCTCTTCATCTAACATCAGTGCTATTGCTGCTAATTGTCTTTTAGAAAACGAAAGATTGCTGCATATTTGATGGAAATAATCGCAGACCTCTTATCCCGTGCTGTTCTGGAAGGTGACTGAACACGACGGACGGTGTGAGCACAGACCATTCTGACGGAACGTAGAACAGTGACGGAACGGAAACGTGACGCATAGTGTGAATCGGTCTTTAGGCAGTCACAGTGTTTGAAATGATAGCCTACCGAATTAATACACAGTGGACGGCAGTAAGTTTGTTCCGAAGTATCGTAGCACATTGTTACCTTCATCTTCATGTTCATTTATTGAAATAAATAAAACAGAAAAAATTCATTTGCTGACTTACTGGTGTAAATACTACTAGAGAAAGTGCCTAATTTGACTACTATTTCCGCATTTATTCACACCTTTTTCAAACCGCACTTGATATGTGTGATCTGAATGATACTGAATTAGCGTCATATAAAACGGGGGCTTCTATGTGGGGAACAGCGAGGGGTCACTGCGGGCAGTATAACTTCTGGCTGAACATTCGATATGGCGAGGCGCCGAACAAGACCGAGGATGCTGCAGGGCGTATGTTAGTGTGAGAAAGATCGGGGGGGAAGGGGGTGCACTGACAGAGGAGAGCCTACGGATTTCAGCCCTTGTAATGTGTACCCTTCTTTGACTGATTGACCTAGAAGTTGATGTGATTGCGACCATTCGAAACGTCGGTAGATATTTACGAAACGTCTCGACATAGCGTGACAGATAGCAGTTAGTGAGGCGGACTGCACGATAGATTGTGAGACGTGGGAATATAAACAGTGACAAACAGTCTGATATAGCAACACTGTAATTAGAGAAATTGCTCTGTTTTGAAATTGTGGTTCCTGTTTTTACTTAGGTAAAACCATCATTAAATTACAGTGTAAAGCGTTAAGTGTTATTCATGGAACAGCTTAAAAATAATTTACAAATTCCTTGTAATCTCAATCTTACATAATATAAGTGAACCTGTCTTGTGGACTGTGACAACGTGTAGTGCAGTAGACGGACATAAACATTTGGGAGAAAAATACAGCCTCCATCTTTGGGGTCTACATATTCGTACTTTCCACCGGCTATAAGCGTGGCCACATAAACTCACCACAATACACACCACTCAATTCTATCCTGAAGACAGCAGCAGCATATTCCTCTGACATGTTTGTATGCACTTTCAACACTACTCGTATCATAACACATAAGGCCAATATTTCCACTAAACAAACCCTTAAGAACTTTATGTTAATATTACAATTATTCATCTTGCATCCACTTCCACATAATTTCCACCTACCAAAGTTCCAATAATGATACATACAAATCGTCTGCAACTAATTTCCAACACTCTATCGAAATAAAATCTCAAGCCAAGAGCCATTCAATATACCTCATTTAAAACTGTATATGAATACATAGAATTTGAGTGTTTTAGGAAAAATGAATTTAATTTGCAATACATAAATACTTGCTTGTCCCGGTGGCCGTGCGATATGAGGTCGATGGATTTTAGGTACCGCAGGTTCGAACCTATTTCAGGGCACGGATGTTCGTATCTTGGGTTGGTTGTCTTTTGTGTATTTATCGGACTCTGAGAAGAGCTAATCTTGCCGTGTTTGTCTTTGTGTGTGTTTGTTTGTGTGTAATCTAGAGACCTCATCTCGAGGTAGTTTATAACGAACAAAAATATAGAAATGACACTGAGAAAGGATTCGATGTTTTGAAACAGACTGTAGAAGTGTTTGAAGCTCTGTAATCGCAAAACACACAGTTTACCAGGAGTGCTTGTTCAATGCAGCATGATCAGGGAGTTTAAATTTCAGTAATGTGTCTCGCGTGTTCATCCCTAGAAATTTCCACGAAAAATTACACACTTGTTAATTGACCACTAAGACCGTTTGGCAACCCTGCAGCCCCAGACGGCACAAGGAGGTTGCAGTAGGCTGTGGAAAGCCGATTTAGCGTCATTCGGCCATTGCGATTTCTGGTGTGGAGTAGTGTAGTGTGCGGCGATTTTTATATTGTCCTGAACGTGAAGAGAGCTGTGCTGACTTGCAACGTGTAAAGACAGAAGACAACCGAATCACATATATAATACATAGACATGTAAGTACAATTAGAGTAATGTATTTATTGCAGTATTTGTGGTGCATGTTTTTCGTCGTACCTCAGTTTCAGTAAACAGTGTCTCTACTCAATTGTCTATTGCAGTCTGAATGTTCCAGCAATACGCAATGGCTGTGAACCGCAAAACCTCATCGAATTATTCAGAACAGCCTGCTGTGTGACTGTCACAAACCTACCCAATTGCAAAGACCACTACACTGTTAAATCTGTCCTGTTTTCATAGTCTAAATTCCCCCAAAAAACAACTCTGTAAGATACGCACTATGTGTATAACAGAGTGTACTGTGGGAAAGACTGAATTTGACTTGTTAATTGCACGAAGCATTTTGCTTAATGGACTCGTGAATTATTGGAAGTCGTTTGAATTCTAATTTTGTAGGACATTCGCGTTAGTGTGTTTATAGTGCAGTAACGGTGTGAAGTCTGTGTGGCACATGGAATATTGGGCTGATTATACTAGAGTAACCACAAAATGTATGATTGTGTGACGTGATTATCCCCTTCAAAGTAAAGATAATTTCAAAATATTAAAAAATTCTCATTAAATCTGTCAGTACACTAGGGAAAACACAATGCCTCTTAATCACAAACAACATATAGTTAAAACTGTTCAGGTAACCAGCTGACTTTTATTCTGACATTTACACAAAAAACACATATAACGGCGCTGAGAAACGCACAGTTCTTTAACGTTACAGCAGGTAATAATGTACATAGTAACAAACATACAGTAACATGCAAATAATTATAGCAGTACTGTAGTAATAGATGTTAGTGTGTCAGTAGGAACAGGGGTGGGTGATTTTGTTTAGGGGATGATTATTTTGGAATGGATTTAATGAGTGGTTAAGTGGTGGTTTGTTTACATGGTTTGTGTTTTTTTTGTTGTTGTATTGTTTGTAGCTGTATCATAATAATTTGTGTGGAAGAAATTCGGGGCATATAACACAGAACATTATGTGGGAGGGTTGTGTGGCTGGCTAGAATACATAATGTACACTTCATAATTTGCATAAGGTGGGCGAGACATGTAGTATACACAAGATTGTTTAAGGAGCAATCGAAATATTTTTCAGGAAAATTAAATTTAAGCAACGCATGGGAGAATTGTCCATAAAGCTTAAATCCAACAATTGTCCTCAATCCTCTGTCAGTACAGCTGCTGTTTCTGTCATATTTATGAAGCTGTGGTACTGCGAAATACACATCGGTTGTGCATTTAATGCCCTTGTATTAAGATTTTGCTTGTTTACATCAGTATGGGAAATAACTTATATATAGAGAACAAATCTGTCAGTACTACCATACTGATATGTCCATCGGTGTTTGAAGTGGCAGCAATGCAGCTGATTTTTATCAAAGTATATAATATTAATAAGGGGCAGTTTTACCGAAATTGTGACCTGCCTGTTCTTGACACCGAATATTGTTGAAAGTGCATACAAATATTTTAGCGGAATATGCTGCTGCTGTCTTCAGGGTGGAAGTGATTGGTGTATGTTGTGGTCAGTTTATATGGTAACACTTATAGCCAATGAAATGCATGTAATTTGTAGACCCTGAAGATGGAGACTGTATATTCCTCCAAACTGCTGGTGTCCTTCAACTGCACTGCATGATGTCAGTCTACATGACAACAGTATGATGGCTCACCACTGTGTACAGTGGAAGACTTACAGTATAATTAATTATATTTTTAGAAACATACATCACTGATTGATTATGTTCTCAGGGTATTGCAGTTGCCTGCAGCATGAATTCTAAATCGACTGATCTAGAGAAAAACCTCTTGACTCGCCTGGAGTGTCCGGTGTGTTTGGAGTACATGAGGCCGCCTATCCCACTGTGTGCAAATGGTCATAAGATCTGTGGAATCTGCAGGCCGAAAGTTAGTGGCTGCCCAACCTGTAGAGGGCAATTCGTAAACACCAGAAATCTGGCTCTAGAAGATGTGGCTAGACATGTGATGTACCCCTGCAAGTACCGGTCTTACGGATGTACGGAAATCTTCGAGCATGATAAGATTGTTGGTCACCAAGCGACATGTCTGTACAGTCAACAGGTATGCCCTGTTGCTAAACTGGCATTTGGAACATGCAGTTGGACTGGATGTTACAAGGATATCAAGGTACACCTGCAGGAGAACCACTCTGAAGTCTGTTGCGAATACGTTGAGGATGATGTCAAATTTATGTATAATTTAACTGATGGCATGAAATTGTTTTGTTTCATATTGGCCTACAATGAGATTTTCGTTTCGGTATTTCAAGAGAAAGATAATGTATTTTATGCTGTTGTTCTCTATGTTGGTCCTGCTGAAAATGCAACTAAATATAAGTACAGAGTGGAGTTCGTTAATGAAGATGATACAGAAGGTGTTACAGTAATGCACTTGACAAGAAGTTCTGTTGAAGATTTGTTAGACATCTATACATCAGGCAGATGTGGGAAGCTGCATTATGATGTTGTGAGATGCCTTGCAAACACAATGTCTAGACTGAAGTATAAGATTGAAATACTTAAAGCTGGTGACTGATTAAAAATGTCGTTTAAACTCGGGTAAGGTTGAGTTCAGTTTGTGGTGTATAACTATAATATATATATGGCATTCAGCTCCCAGTTTAATGAATGTTTTGCGATATAAGTGGAGCGTTCACCCGCCATAAGTTGTAAACATGTACACAGAATTGCCTGTTTATTTTTTGCTTTTCTTTTTATATTTCTTCCAAAATTGTCATTGTGTTTGCAACCTGTAATCCACTGTTCATATGGAATTTGTTTCTCTTAATTTTCATTTAATATTTTTTGGTTTATTATTTGCTTTCGTGCAGTTCCATGGATCCAGCGTGTATTTTGTAACTCACAGGCATAAATAAAGTTGCATAATACTTCTTATTTGTGTGTAAATTAAAATAAAACTCTGACATAACAAAACAGTAATTAAAGAAAATACTTTGTTTTAAAAATGTGGCTGCTTGTTTTGCTTTGAGTGAAATCATCAATAAATTACAGTGTAAAACATGTAGTGTTAATTATTGAGCGGCACTAAAATATTTTCCGAAGTTACCTGGTATCACATTCATACAGCATGTGAGTGAACGCGTTGCTGTCCTAAGAATAGCTGCAAGTGTATTATTATTATTATTATTATTCCTATGAAACCTGTAGATGTGCACGATGACTTGGTTTTTGAATGGTGTTCCCAAGTGAAATATCAGGTATGTATAATCATTCTTCTTAAGTATATTTGAATTGTTACCTAAATTTCCCTTTGATGCACTTAGTGTTGCAAAGTGTTGGGGGTGATTTGCTGGAAGAGAAGACATTTTTTGCAGTTTATGTATAATATGGAGGCCCATTATCATGATGCCTGTAAATAATCATGTTAGGAATGATGTTGATGGATAAATATACAAACATGTAAACACAACTTAGTGATTCTGAAGAAGCATAACCGGTCAGCAGATCTGTGTTTATATTTTAATGTGCAGTTCACGGACAGTGTTGGACAGACTGTTCCGCTGAACTGGTATCAACAGGTGTTGTAATGTACCGTATGGTGGTGGGTGGTGGGGGTTGTTTTAAGGGATATCATAGTAATTAATTCCACGCACTCCTTCACTCGCGTGTGAATTTCTGTCAGTGGGAGTCAGCCGACATCTGACCTGTAAAGAAGAAAGGCCAAGTAGCAGCATAAACATACCAAAAATATGTAAGTACCATTGCAGTAATGTATTCACTGTACTCACTGAGCTACACATGTTGTGTGTCATAACAGAAACAGAGAGGAGTTCGGTAATTTTCTACTTCTTTATTAATATTTGGTATTGATTTAGTAGAAGCTCAAGTACAGTTTTCACTAAGCAGTGTGCCCATTCAGTTGCCTGCCGCCATCTGTGTGTTTCAACAATACGCAATGTGTGTGTGTACTGCTGAACTTCATCACAGTATGGGGAACAGCCTGCTGTGTGACTAACAAACCTACACAATTGCAAAGACCACTTTATTGTAAATTGGATTTTTAAGTTCTTAGTCTTATTTCCCCAAGGCACAACTGTGTAAGTTGTGCACTATATTTATAACACAGGACATTATGGGAAAGACTGAATTTGACTTGTTAATTGCGCGAAGCATTTTGCTTAATGGAATTGTTAGTCATAGCAATATTTTTTGTTGTAATTTTGTAGGACATTGCATGTAAGTGTATTTATAGTGTAGTACCGGTGTGAAGGCTGTGTGGTAAAGGGAATATCAGGTTGAAATGGGAGACGTGGAGGAGAGAGAGAGTTTGTGTTGTATTCTGAAGGCACAAGACATACTGCTATAATTCAGTGATTAATTGATGAAATTTTTCGAGCAACAATCTTAATACTAATCGATTTATACCAGTGTAAAATGCACTAAATGTATGGTGGTGTAATGTGATTATCACCTTCAGTGTTAAAATAATTTCATAATGTACAAAAATTCTCGTTCAACCTGCTAGTACACCACAGAAAACACACTACCTTTTCATCACCAACAACAAGTATTTCAAGCAGTTCAGTTAAACAGCTGCTGTCTGCTGTACCACACAAAGCACAGACCTACACTGCTCTGGGAAATGCACAGTTCTTCAACGTTACAGCAGGTAGTAATGTACATAGTAGCAAACATACAGTAACAGAAATGTAACATATGCATACAGTAACGTGCTTATAATTACTGCGGTGCTGTAGTGTTGGAATTGAGTGGGTCAGGAGCTATAGGGGTGTGTGATTTTGTTTTGGGGGATGATTATTGGGTACAGATTTAGTGAGATATTAGGTGGTGCTTGTTTACATGGTCTGTGTTTGTTTGTTGCGTTGTTTGTAGCTGTATCATAATAATTTGTGTAGAAGAAACTGGGCATAAATCGTGGAACGTTTGTTGGAGGGGGGGGGGGGGTTGGATGGAATTAGTAATGTACACTTCATAATTTGCGTAAGTTAGGCGAGACATGTAGCATACATGAGATTGATTAAAGGGCAATGGAAATATTTGTAAGGAAACTTAAAGAATAGCAATGCGTGGAAGAATTGTCCATGAAGCATAAATCCAACAATTCCCCCCCCCCTGTCCTCTGTCAGTACAGCTGCTGTTTCTGTCTTTCTGTGAAGCTGTGGTACCGCGAAATACACGTCAGTTGTGCGTTTAATGAACTTGTATTAAGATTTTGCTTTTTTTACATCATTATGGGAAATAACTCGTATATAGAGAACAAATCTGTCAGTACTACCGTCCTGTTATGTGCACCGTTGTTAGAAGTACAGGAAGGCATTTGCAATTTATGATGGTATATTATTAGTAAGGGTTTCTTTAACCGAAGTAATGGCCTTCTCGATTTTGGCACCGGGTACTCTTTAAAGTGTATACAAACATGTCAGCGGAATACATTGTTGCTATCTTCAGGGTGAAAATGAGTCGTGGGTGTGTTGTCAGATTTAGTGGTCATGCCTATAGCCAGTGAAACTCACGTATTTTGTACAACCTGAAGATGGAAGCAGCATATTCCCCCGAAATGTTGGTGTCCATCTATTGCACTACACGTTGTCACAGTTGTAACCGTATACAGTGGTGCTTGTGAGGATGATGGAAGTAGTGTGTGGGATTTGGGGTCGTGAAAGTCAAAAAAAAAGGGAGAATAACAAGATCATTGCTCTGGCCGCGGGATGGAAATGCAGAGACGCAGGTTGGCAAATTCAGTCGAGGTCCTACACTCCAGCGCTGGGAGTGCCATTGCAGACAGTATGGTGTATTGATGCTGTTCATATATATTTGATTATCAATTTTTTATACATTGAGGTGACATTTTTTTCTAGAATGTTCAATTTACCGATTTACATTCATGTAGAGTAACAGCTGTACATCCACAAAAAAAAAACCTACTACTGTATTCCCAGAGATAAGCTTTTCTCTTCACTGTACGGCCTAGCCACCTGATTCTCTTACCAAATGCAAATCATCATCAGAGTAAAAGATCAAAACCTGAAGAAACCGGGCCGTGAAAATAAGACAATTTCGATCACTTATAAGTGGCACCCGGTTGACATGGGGGTCGAACAGGCGCGAGTGTGCCGAACACTGAGAATACTGCACCGAAAAACTACAGCCAGCCATCGGAGAAACACGTCGACCCACGCAAGGACAACGGTGACCCCATCCAGTAGCCACTGCGAATCATCAGCGAGGTCGCAAAGACAGCTGCCGAGACGAGTCAGCTTTGGATCGCGTGCGGAACTTAAATCAGGATATTCATCATTAACTTACACATCACACGCCCAGTGGCGTACCCGGGAATTTTGTGCGGGGGTTAGGGGTTTCAACAAATTCAGTTGAGGACAGAGAGAACGTGGATCTGGGAGCGGTAGCCCCCCTAGTTAGGGGTTCTGGAGGCAGCTGTAATTTGGTACAAGAAATTTCGTTTCATATAGTAAAATTGTATTAATTTTTTGTAATTTAAGACAACTTATTATGACAGCCAATTAATTTGCCATTGCTAATGTAAAACAATTGCCAACCGGTGGTAGTTGTAGAATATTACTGCCTTTTTTCCGAACTACGTGGGGTGTTGGCGTCCTAAATTCAGCAACTTTTAACAATTTTCACAATCTGGTTGAGTTTGGCACGATTTTGGAGGGAATTTAGAATTTCGGGGTTGCACCCCCCACCCCTCGGTACGCCACTGCATACGCCCAAAGTAAGTCAATATCTGCTGGCTGCTCTGTACGAGAATTGTGTAGTTAAGATGGAATGGAGTCTGCGCAGTAGGAGCGCGTCTCCAGCACGGGCAGAAAATGCAGCTTCAGTAACTTCAAATATTGCAACACAGGAGAATGTTTAAGATAATGAACTAGAACGAAGTGTCACGAATGTGAAGACGGTGTCCGAAACGCTGTAGTTATCCAGTAATAGTAAAGTAACTAGTGGTTGTAATGGGAACCCAGTTCCGGCTAATCAGCTGCTCAGCATGCTTGCCGCATTCAAGACAGCCGTGTAAGCAGAAAACACAAAACTGGCAACCAATTTAGAATCGAAATTAAACAAATTGTCTAAGAATTTCAGTTTCTGAGAGTTTAGATTCCAAATTAAACTTGGTGTCTAACAGCTTAAATGCGGAGCTAAATTCAGTTATTGCAAATGTGACTTCAGAAATGACGAAAAAATTATCGAATGATGCAGGAAATTTCAGCTTATCCACAAACTGAGGTACAGTCAATCGCTAAAGAAGTGAAAGTAGTTAGGAAATGTACTGATGTGGAACTAACGTACTGTGTGCGTGTTTCACGTAATGAATGAAAGTATGGATGCCTGTAAATCTCAGATTGATGCCGTCATAAACAGTCTCAGTGTTGTATCCCAAGCCCTTGCCGAACGGTGAGTATGGGTTGTGGGATAAGATGATGGTCGAACGTCCAAAACCGTAGGATTCTGAGTCGCTTTATTGGCGTGCTGAGTTGCAGTCTGCACCCCGAGCTCCAACGAAAGTTACGACGACGAGTGTTAAAGCAGAATTGACTAAATACACAGGATTTCAGTGTAGTTAACTAGACTACTCACATGCTTGTGGCACAAAGGTCATATGTGTTTGTACCCTGTCCCGTGCGTTGAGCGCCGAGTCGACGGTCATACTGGCGTGTGACACGGGGCTAGGTTCACAGTGCAAAAAAGTATGGTACCAACAAGGGTCTGATACAAAAGATAAATATAACAATTAACCAAGCAAAATAGGGGTGCCCCAAAATGTCCCTGCGGGGTCTTGTTGTGCAGGCATGCAACATCAGGTAACAGAAGAATCAGAATAAGGAGGAGGTTAAGAATAAGGTAGGTGAACTAACTCTTGAGATCAGATCAGTTGTATCCAGTTTAGACGAGTGTAAGAATAATATACAAACGGACAGACAAGTTTACCAATCGTTAATCCAGAAATTGAATTCAGAAATTGGAAATATGAGAGCAAAACTTAATTGTAATCAGGCCGCATCAGCTGTTTGCACCTCTCGGCAGACTAGTACAACAATTAGGGTAAAAGATATTGGTCAACCTACTGGCCAGGTCGGCCCAGCTGTTTCGGAATCGGGCAGTCATATTTCCACTGGTGTAAATGGTGTAAGTGATTGCAACATATCGGCATGCAACAGTGTAAACAATACTAACACTACTACTACTTCATGTACTGAAAATGTGAGTGCACAATCTGAAACGTCTCTTAATACCAGCCAGTACAACGAGATAACATTGCCTAAATTTTCTGATATTTCGAAACAAGTAGCGGTTCTTCAGAATCACTTCAATTCCTTAACCAACAAATGCACATATAATTTCACATAAAACACCTTTAAAACATTAAAACACCGACATGTTTCGATCTTGTCAGATCATCACCAGGGAGCTTTGTTCCTTTCTAAAATTATGTTACAGTATTCACAATTCAATTCGTATTTACAAACAAGATGATGTGGCAGCATATCCTGCCACAACACCTTGTTTGCCTATAGATTGAACAACTAGTGAGGAGCACCGTGCGGTCGTCAGTGAAACTAGTATAGTTCTTGACAACGAAGGATGTACAGGCTGCCGTGAAAGTCACGCTAAGCATTCTGATGTTATTTTACATTTTAATGAATATGGTACGGGTTCGCGGAGCCTGGGAGTCTGTAATGATGATGTAGCCGCCGACTGCATTCGAGGGATGGAGAAGTAGTCGGGCGAGCCACTTTCTTCCATTGTTGGGGGGGCAATGAAGGCCACAGAAATGCCAAATTGATTCGTGAAAATGTAGACATAATTTTGCACGCGACACCAAACACAGCCGTGAATTGCTTCCGAACTACTACTAGTGACATGCATCACACAATTAGTGCCAGATGACAGTGTTATCACACTTAATAAACTGAAGGCTGAAATAAGTTAATATGATGACTTGAACGAAAAACAACGTGACCAGTTACTCGCAACCTCAATGAAATACCAGCCACACCTCATCAAGCGACCAGGAAAATGCAAAGGTTTGAGTACCATTTTAATATTGTAGGAAAGTTACCTAAATCAGCTAGCTCAAGAACCTTCCCATTCGCTTTGCGTAATGATGTTCTGGCTCAAATACAGGATATGTTAAATGATGGTATACTGGAAGAATCTTACTCAGATTGTGTAAATCCCCTTACCCTTGTGCGTCGGGAACATAAACCGCTTAGGATATGCGTGGACGCAAGGGGCGTGAATAGACAGGTGACTCAAGACAGGGTTAAAGTCGCACCGATCAGAGAGCTATTACAACGCGTTCATGGTTCTAGGTATAACAGAACTTTGGATCTCAGCTCAGCTTTTGTGCAGGTGCCACTGGCTAAATCTTCGAGAAAGTGGACGGCTTTCAATTTCGAAAACCAAGTTCACAATTTCACAAGAGTTCCAAATGAGGACAAGAACTGCCTTTCGGCTTTTATAAGGGCTGTACAAAAAGTGTTGGGATACGAGAAGAACGTGTTTACATATGAAGACCATATTGTACTCCACAGACGATCACTTGGCAACGCTGTGATTATGTACTCCATAAACTTACTTCTGCGGGCTTCACCATAAATTCCAGCAAATGTCACCTCTGTAAACCTGAGATAAAATTTCTAGGATACATTATCTGTGACCGCACATTAGGTCCAGACACGCGGAGAATCGAAGCCATTCTTTCGTATCGTCCGCCGAAAAGTCAGAAAAAGCTTAGGAAGTTCTTAGGCATATGCAAATTCCACCACCAGTTCACCTGAAATTACTCGCAGTACGTAACACCTCTGTTGATGCTTTTGCGCAAAGGGAACAAATGAACCTGGTCATCCACGATGCAAAGAACTTTAGAGGAAATGAGGGAAAAATTCGCCCATAGCATCTAGTGCAACCAGACGACTTTCAAGGATAACATAATCAACACTGATGCAAGTGCTAAAGCGATAGAAGCAGTCTTAATGTAAAAGGATAAAGACGGCCGAATCAACATTGTATCTACAGCTCCGCGTGTCCTCACGCCAGCCAAGCAGAGGTATACTACCTGCGACCTCGAACTAATGGCAAGAGTTTACGCTCTCCGGAAATTCAGAGTTTACATTTACGGCCATAAGGATGCTCTGAACACTGAACATAAATACCTTATTTTTTAGAAGAAATGTGTAGTAACCTCAAATAGGGTAGCTCGTTGGATGTTAGAAATTGAACAATGGGAACTCGAAAGTCAACATATTAAGGGCATTGATAACACTTTAGCAGGTATTTTGAAATGCTACCCACCCATTACAAAACCCCAAATACTACATACCTAAGACAACGGGACCAGGTAATGGTGCATGCCATAGATCTGAACATTGACAAAAGTGTCAAAAGATAGTTGAAAATTCTAACTGTCCTTCAAAACACTGACCCTCGGTTACAAGCCATAAAGGGAGGACTAACAACTCCTGCACCACGGGAACGAAATACGCAGTAAACAATGACGTCCTGTACTGCAGGGCGGATAGGGAGGGCCAAAACCGGACGGCTATGTTGCCGGAATTCATCGAGCAAAAGTTTGTAAAGTTTGTTTACACATTCTTGTGGCATTTACGAAGTTGCAAATGTTATTCTGAAATTAAAGACAAATTTAATTTCAATCTTGGTAGAAAACTCAGGATGTTTATCCAGCTTGTGACCTTTGCCAAATAACCAAGCACGTGAATAGAGCGTATGGTGTGATAGAAAGACATGACCTCCCGAAAGTCCAGAACTGTGTAATGTCGATCTGTATGGAAGTTTACCAACATCGCGGGGGAACGTCAGATACGTCTTTGTTAGCTACGACGTGTTCTCTGGGTATTTTAAGTTATATCCCCTCAAGTCAGCCAAAACAAAGGCTTGCCTCAACAAGTTGCTAAATCACTAGTTTGTCAAAGTTATTACGCCAAAAATTGTACTTTCGGATAACGGCAGTCAATTTGGTTCACCTGTGTGGCTGAAGAAACTGAAAGAACGTGATGTCACCACCAGATTTTCGCCCATTAGGCATCCAAAGAGCAATCCCAGTGAAAGAGTTATGAGAGAGCTGTCTAAATTCTTCAGAAATTTTTCTGGAAATCGAAAAATACATTTGGACTGGAGGTTACGACGATATCAAGGGACACTTGCAGGAGAAGAACCTTAACAAATGTTGGGAATACGTTGAGGGTGGAAACAAACTTCGCTGTAGATCGAGTACTGTCAAGTATGATTTTAATTTCATATTCGCCGACAATGAGATTTTCTTTTCCTTACTTCTAGAGGAAGATGATATATTTTATGCTGTTCTTCTGTATATTGGTCCTGCTGAAAATGCAGCTAAATATAAACACAAAGATGAATTCGTTAATAAAGATGATACAGAAGGTGTTACAGTAATGCACTTGACCAGACGTTTTGATGAAAAATTAAGTGACTCGTATAATTCCTGCAAACGTGGGAATTTGCATTATGACGTGGTGAGTCGCCTTAGAGGTGAAATGCCCAAACTAATATTTGAGATTGAAATACATAGAGGTGATGACTGATTTAGAAATGCCGTTTAAACTCGGTACCGTTGAGTCAGTTTGCGGTATATAACGATAATTATAGGGCGTTAAGCCGTCAGTTTTATGAATGGTTTGTATTGCTATCGGAGCGTCCACTCTCCGCAGGGCGTCAAATTTAAGTAGTCTTTTTTTTCCCAGCTTCTTTTTTAATTGTTTCATTATGGGGCTTCCTCTAGTCGTACCTACTTCAATCAGGCAGCAAATGAAGTTTTTCTGTTATATTGATTTCATTTAATGAACGTGAAGATGGAGTTAACAATGCGCTACGGAACTTCGCAACAAACGTACTGCCCTCCACTGTGCAGTAATTCGGTAGGCTATCATTTCAGAACCAAAACCTGTGACCGCCTAAACGTCATATGACACACGACGCCACACGAATTGTACCCTTCAGTATGCTTATAAATGTTCTTTGGGCGTCTGTTTCTTGCCGTTAAATACAACCCTCAGACCAACACTATAATTTATAAAATATGACAGAGGGCCAATATTCAAAATACTGGAAAGGCCTACTGTCATAATTGCAGTGCCCAAAAGTGTTTACTGAAAAAGTCAAGGTATTTCACAATAACACAAATATAATTTTTCGTTTATTTTATACATGTAAACGAAAAATTAAGGTAGATAATTTAAAACAATTTATTACGTCATATGAGCTAAGTGTGTTCAGGTATAGTGAATTAAGTATGCAGTAAATTAACAATCGCTCATCCTGTTGGTCGAGCTACATGATTCCTGGGAGTACGGTTTTATATCCAGATTTGGGCTAGTATATTGGTCCAAAGTGTTTGTTTTGTGTTGCGTAGGTAGCGGCATCTACGACGAGCTGATCACACCTACAGGGGAGTCCTACCGTGTGTGTGTGTGTGTGTGTGTGTGTGTGGTGTGTGTTGTGTGCGTGGTGTGTGTGGGTGCAGTGTGTGTGTGTGTGTGGTGTGTGTTGTGTGCGTGGTGTGTGTGTGTGTAGTGTGTGTGTGTGTGTGGTGTGTTGTGTGTGTGAGTGTGTGTGTTGTGTGTGTGTGTGTGTG
>Ga0131853_10010061_pt1 | contig 17308 bp, 14 predicted proteins | sample TergutLab28metaG_FD_92764 | JGI IMG/M metagenome (GOLD analysis project Ga0131853, IMG submission 92764) | Labiotermes labralis P1 segment gut microbial communities from Petit-Saut dam, French Guiana - Lab288 P1 (version 2) (version 2) | ecosystem: Host-associated > Arthropoda: Insects >... | reverse complement strand
TGGCACAGTGGTTAAGGTGCTGTGCTACAAATCAGAAGGTCGCTGGTTCGATCCCAGCTGGTGTCATTGGAATTTTTCATTGACATAAAATCCTTCCGATCGCACTATGGCCCTGGGGTCGACAGCCTGTAACAGAAATGACTACCAGGAGCATTTACTGGGGGTAAAGGTGACTGGTGCGTAAGGCTGACAACCTTACCACTATCCTGTGCCGTTGTCATGAAATCTGCAAACCGTAACTTCCTGGAACCCTCTGGGCCACTCCAGGCCTGTAACGGGACTGCTTTATCTTTTTAATAGATGTACAGTGTTATATGAAAATGACTGGGACATAAATATGCATGTATAGTTAGCCCATATTCAGGGATGTGATGCCTTGTAGTCTGATAGAAACTATCGAGGTTTTGAAGAAAGGTGCTGCAATGGGAACCTCAAATCTCACAGAACTGTGTCACACATCTGTTTTCTATAGATATCTATTTATTATTTAGGGCTTCACTTCCTGGCCCTGTAAGGAATTTTTACTACACAGTATTTTACACAGTCACATGCCTATTAAACACAGCAAATATCCAACAAGTAGCCATAAAATAATAAGTTAATATAGGCAGATTTACATATATGAGCAACTGAGTAGATCCCTTTTAATAAAATATTTTACCATGTCCAATGGCATCTGACGTTCTGTTAATTCCTCCCATTAAACCACAATTTCTCTATCTTCCTCCCATCCAGTTGCCCAGGTCAGGGCTATAAAGGTGAAACCAGAACAGTAATAATAAAATGTATGATTATTGATCAGCAGATGAGTTACACAGGACAAGACTGACAGCACTAAACCTACAGTTGTTATTAATCACTGTCCTTCCCCAGTTCTTTCTAAGTATCGCCAAAAATTTGTATTTATATCTCAGTTCTCTCGAGGTAAATAAGCTAAATCCTTGTGTCAATTTATATACATGGTTATTCAAAATGATTGTCGGGGTTTTAACGACTTGTCATACACAATACACTTGAGATAGGAGTATATGTATTTTTTTTATTTAATAGAACATATATAGCACCTGTAAGGTATGTTCTATTAAATAAAGTAAATACATATACTCCTATCTCAAGTGTATTGTGTATGACAAGTCGTTAAAACCCCGACAATCATTTCAAATAACCCTGTACATATATTGGTTAATAATTACTTTCGCCATAAAGTTTTGCACAAATTTGCAAATCCAAGTCAATTTTCGAGAGTAAAGGAAAGAGTTTATCAACACTGTTCTGAGTACAGAGATTAGAATTAAGACTGAACAAGATTATAGAAACAGGCTGACACTGTATCTGTAATGGAAGGATTGATGAACCTGTAAATATAATGTATCAATATTTGATAAGGTCTTCATTGTTTATATCACCAACTTATAGCGAATAATGACATTATCTTATCAATATTTTGTTTTCATCTTGTTATTGATTCATATGTGAATCTCAAACAAGTCATTCACCTCTGATTCAGTTATGGGCAGCAATATTACAGACACTACATAACCAAGTTTCATGCAATATACTGTGTCACTTGCATGCTCTTCTTGGACCCCAAATATCAGTAGCTGTCAACAACACCAATATGGTGGCCATGCAAACTTTTAACACAAAAGCAACTTTACTGTAAAACATGGTCAGTATGCAGTGTAGAATACAGTAATTTTGTGTGGTGATAGATTTTCAAAAAACACAAAATAGTAAGGTAATTTATAAGGAAAATGAAAATTAAAACCATGACTGTACCACAGAAAGCTGATTTGAGCTTTTCTTGTTTGTAAATTTTGGATTACAATAATTTGTAGATTACAATTCTTGTGTCATGATGTTTGCAATTAATACTTTGAAATTACTGTAACCTCATGCATGAGATTCACGTGGTAAATCATTACAACCAGTGCTGTTACAGTGGTATGGGCAGGATTGATGCATACAAGGTCCAGCCCTTCAGAATCTTAAAACTGTGTAGCGCCAATGGCAGGTGATACTAATATTTGCTGTAAATCACATCCTCAATAGTTTCAACCAGTTCCATAGAATAAGTAATACCATTAGCAGGATGACTTTCTGTGGTACACCTATGCACAGTTTGTTCCACATCTGAAATACTTGCCCAACCTAGGTCCACAGTGCTACTGTGTGAATTGGGTAGTCCCTTTAAGATATTCATAGTAAATTATAAAACTGACTGTATCGACACTACTTCTTCACAATGACTTCTTAGTTTTAACAATTATTTCATGAATATTAGCCATGCAAATGAAATGCAAACAAAGTTATGTACAACAATATACAGATACTTTATTGACATTTATAAGGGCCTACAGGTAAAATCTGTTTACTTAATTTTCAGCCTGAGAATATACTATGCCTGACAAGAACAGGGAACAGAATTAAAATCATTGATTTTGGCTTGGCAAGAAAGTATGATCCACAAAAGAAATTACAAGTATTATTTGGAACTCCTGAATTTGTGGCACCTGAGATTGTTAACTTTGACCAAATATCATTTGGAACAGACATGTGGTCAGTTGGAGTTATCTGTTATGTGCTGTAAGTACAGTTTTCAGTAATAAGAATTAATAAATATCGATGCAGGGGGTGTAGGTACTTTGGTATGTGTGAGGGTAAGGGAGTGCTCAACAATACCTGGTTCTCAGAGAAAACCTTTATGCCTTAGCCAAACCAAATGTAACTGTAAATTTTATTATATTTGCAGGTACTTTTATTTAATATGTACCTATTTTTTAATACCACTTTCTACACATCTTTATCACCTCACTCTGAAATTCTGTCAAGTACCTAATATATTAATTAAGTGCCTCTGCATTTCCAAACAGGTGTGACTTCATGAAATGAAGTAAGTAACAATGTTTTCATAATACAAGTCATAAGTAAAGGATGTGTAACACCTTCTGAGGGTTTTTATAGAGTTGGTAGTGTGTGGGGTCATAGGTCAGAATCATGTAGGAGGATCTGGTCAGCAGAGGCAGACTGTGCTAATTTGTTTGGGAATGAACATGTATTACGAAGTTCCTTGCATTGTATGGAACCCTAAAGTTCATTCCCATGTTAGAAGGGCCTGCTACTTGTCCATACCGTCCCATTCTGTTAAGAGTAAATTAAACTGTACTAATGCTTGCTACCATTCAGTTCCAGTGCTGCCCTTTAATGCCAATTAATCTATTCTGTAAAAATGCAAAAATGCGGTTCGTTTTGCATTGCAAGCACCTTGCAGAGCCCAAAATCATTAAAACAGTTTGCAGTGAGATCTGCCTAAACATATTCATCTGGTATCTTTCATTGGTTCTACATTCTGATTTTGGCCTTGACTGCCTTAACAATGCTTCTGTATGTCTGTATGTACAATAGTAATAAGTGGCAGTGTAGCGTAATATGTGTGTTTATGTGTTCACACATGCATGTACATGTATGCAACTCAGCCATGCCCTCCTTTTACTACACTTTGTTTAATTCCATGTGAAATAATGTAATACTTCAAATTTGCAATAATAATTTATTGTAACATTTTGCTTGTGTATTCATAAACTGCCCTCATTAAATACCACATTGTTGGAGCTTCTAATTTAGGTAGATGTGTCCCCATGTGCAAGCTCCAAGTCTCAAAAGTATACATGATATGGAGGTAAAGCTTTGCATTCAATAGGAAACTTTATAGGCCCCAGAGGTGAACTGAACATTGTGACAAAAAAGTAAGGTATTCATCTCCTACCATCCAGTATGCAGATGATCACTACTGACTAAGCTGTTGTAACTTATCTTATTATTTAACAAAGCATTTCTTAAAGATGACACATAAATGTGTCCCACCACTACAAATATAAATATGATGTCTTTCATTTTGTGGTAATAACTACTCATGTAACTCGAGTTCCTCACATCTACATCAAATTTAAAATATTCTTCCTTAACAAAATTAGCAACACTATAATTACAATTTATGTCAGTGAAATCATTCCAATACTTTGTACTTAGCTTGTAGTTCACAGTACATACACATTTTCCATCTGTCTTTAAGTACATTTTCAGCTTTCCCAGTCTTCCTTCAAATGTAGTTTTGTTTTTTTATATTTAGGCATCTCCTAAACATACTTATCAGACATGATAAATGACTGAACCAAAAGGAGAACTGAACATGAAACAAATTAAATCATGAGTATTTGTATATCAAAGTGCAGTGATGTTTACAAACAGTAAAATCACTATAAAGTTTGATTAATTACTGGTGTACATAAATGTGAATCTTGTAGTCATATATTTAGGAAACTTCAAATACTAACACAGGCCTCACTGTTTATTTTGGAGGTGATGTGCTTTATAAAAAAGAATCAAGGGTATTTAAAACAAAACTTTGGAATACATGGTCAAAATACAAGAAATAAATTTGATTTACACACATGCTACTGCAGTACCATCTTATATCAGAGAAGTGTGACAGACATGGGCATTAAATTATTTAATAAATTACCAATAAAAATCAAATAATTTGACACTTTTAAAGGTTTTAACAGAGAAGTGAAAACTTTTCTCTTACATGATTCATTTTATACAATTGAAGAAGTTTTGTACTTTGAGGGAATTAGTATTGCACACTGTGTGGGTACAATAATAACAAACTGCACTTGTGTACATATTCTACCTTTGTTCTGCTATAATAGTTTAGTGAAATTTACCTTTGTTTTGTGGTAATAGTTTAGTGTATCAACTTTATATTTATTATTAATAGTTGGAATGTATTATATTTGTATGAATTTGGACAAGTCCCATTTTACTAGATGTGACAACATGGATACAAGTAAATACAAATACAAAACCTCATATTGTACATGTGCTTGCCCTGTATGATTGGCGCTTGTTCAGACATTTGTCTGTGTCACAACTGCATTTTCCATGAAGTCAGAACAATGTCATGCAGTATAAACCCCATTTAATTTTTCTCAATTTCAGGCGTGTGCACATGTAATGCATATAGTAAGATTCTATGCCAGTTCTCTTAAGACAACCTGAAGATGGCCAGTACAGGCCGAAACATGTAGTTGCCCATTTAGCCATTAAATACACCTATGCGACACAGTTGTGTTTGACTATATACAATTTCCAAGTTTCACACACACAACGGGGATGACACACTTCCTAGACTCTCTTTTTTATTCTCAAGTTTCTGTGATCACAATGCACAGTGCACAAAGCCAATGAAACACTGAAATGATCTGTAAATGGAAGGCAATAGTATTTATAGACAAGGAATTTTGAGACATATGATATTTCTCATTTTTCCTTACATTACGTTAGAACTTGTAGAGTCTCTATTTACTGGAACTATGCTTTTTTTTTTTCATGCTGAATATAAAAATGATTATGCATATGCTGTGTTCATTTGTTCGCCCAGATGCATGTATATGGAAAACACAGACCATAAGAATTACTGTAGGAAGAAAAGAAATGAATACGCAGTGTATGAGACTGTATTTTATTGATCTGTTTTGTTGTTAATTAAATTTGTCACCATTAAAAAAATATAACTCATCCCTGCTTTAGTGAAGAGACTCTTATCACTATGTACTGTCAGTAACATACCGCATCATAATTCAACTGTCCTTCTTGACATGTGAGTAGTCTATACTTTTTGTGTAGGCTTACATTCTGGTTTCAGAGCTGTATCTCATATGTAAACAATTCAGTGGTAATGACTGCATGTCTGTGTTTCTTGCAGGCTATCTGGATTGTCACCATTCATGGGAGCAACAGATATTGAAACAATGGCAAATGTAACAATAGCCAAATATGATTTTGATGATGAAGTTTTCAATGAAATCTCAGATGATGCCAAGGATTTTATCCAGAAGTTGCTTGTGAAAGACAAAGAGTATGTTGTTCTTCTTTTGCTATTTATAATATTTATCTAACAGAATTAAGTACAAGCTGTGTAAACATAACAACAGTGGTTGGAAAAAAACTTCCTTCCTGCTGTACAAAAAGATTTCACAAATGTACCCTAGTGTCACAGCAGAAGTTGTATTTTAATTTCATATATTCTTCTTAATTCTCTTCGGAAGTTTTTAACATAAACCTTCTCAAATTTTATAGCATGCTGCACTTCCTGCATGAAGTGGACAAGATTAAACCTCACAGTCAGATCCTTTCTTAAAATACTAGTCTTGAGGTCATTTTTGGACTATTTCAAACATTGAAGGCTGCCATCTGGCATAAGGACAAGAATTTATATTATTTATATTAGTGTCATTACATATTCATTGAACTGAAAAGTATTCCAGTAAAAAATTAGCAACAGTGATCACATTCTCCTTGGATACAGTGATCTATTTCTGAACAACTGAATACTGTACACCATGTATGTATAAAGTATATTAATAAGGTGACAAATATCAGTCATAAGACATAAGAGGGCAAAAACAGGTAAAATGTGCATAATATATTTTAAAAGTTTCATCACATCATATACATGGTCCACTCACCTTGGCACTAGATGAAGGTGAATGCTAGACGTCACATTCCAACAACTTTACCCTCGAGAAAGAACTCTGGTACCCAATTAGTAGGAGTCTGAGTGGGCCACAGTGGTGGTCTGGACCACCAGCATATTACTACATGTATTTAGTCTGTTTAGTGCCAGACTGAACAGTAATTTTTTAAATTCATTATTATATTATAAATTATATTTATGATCACTCAGTAAGAGCACAGAAACATACAAAATTTTGAAAATCACCTTTTTAAAATCACCAGTGAATGTAAAGCTTCCTGCATGGGAAGTTTTCGTGACCACTTTACATTCTCTGCATTAATAAAAATAGATTCGTTCATGTATGTGTATAATTACAGTACTGGCACTGGTAATTTATACACTTTCTAATATATGGTTTTTAAGAATTGACTGAATGAAGGTTATATCAGAAAAGAACTGAACTGACAACTACATGTGCTTATATTCAACATATTGTTTAACACACTGGTGAACTGCTGGCTCAGTTAACTTACCCAGTTTTCTTGGAATATGGTTTTACTTTCAAGCATTATTATATATAATTGCAATACAGCATGAGGTCAGAAATTCCTGCATTGTCTAACCAATCACTGCTCTTCATTGACTGATTTTTATGTTTATACAGGAAATATTTATAAAACTTTACAGATATCTGGTATTACACTTCTGGATTATTTGCTTAAATAAGAAACATACTTTACTTGCAGGTCCAAATAAATTAAACAAAAATCAACTAAAAAATGTGTTTGTCAGACAATATTTATAGAACTTAAGCATGAAAATTATGTTTGTCCTTTCCTGTGCAGTGAACTGTTCTTGAAAAATATGATTACTGCAAAAGGGATGTTGTGCAAAGACATGTGTAACTTTTCTGTAGTGAAAAACTTTTGTTTACACAGCATGTACATATAGTTTATTTGCCTAATACACACACACACGTATACATAGCACAATAATCCCTCAGTATACGAAAATATCAGCTTATGAGATTTTGCTTACACACATGGCACAAATTAATACCTGTTTTCCAAATTGTGAGCCAGTTTTTACTGGCATAAGTTCCTTCCTACTGAAAAGCCATCATTGCTTCTAATGCATCTTCTACAAGGCACAGACTGTTGCAGTAAATCTGCGCAGTTTACACAGAAGCAGCAGCATTGCAATGTCCCTCATTATTCTCAGAGCTTTGTTGTGAAACTTGCTTTTCAGAGTGTTGATCATTCTGCATCCATGACATCTTAAATTTTTATGTATCATATTTATAATAAGGATGATACCCAATTTTTATGATTTTCCATACAACTGCAATGATGTAACTATTGTTTATGCATAGGTTAATGGTTCAGAATGTTATTTAAATGTATTAGTTGACCATTAGTCCTATTTTTTGTATTTACATACTGTGCTGTGTTATATTGCGGGTAGTTTTGTATCTTTGTCGACAAATTTTGACCTCTGGAATCAATTATAATTTATAATGTGGGTGGCAATGGGGAATTAACTTCATTTTCACCTCATAAACTGAGGTACTGCTGTACACAATTACTCACAAAGCAGCATTTAGTTCAGCACACTAGCATGGAATTTTCTAAATGAATAACCAGTAGCATTGTATGAATAACCAAGAGAACTGTAGAATATTGCTAAGTTGACTAACCATTTCTGTCTTATATGATGCTTAATATCTTGAAACAGCTGGAGAGCATGATAAATATTTAAACAGCAAGTAAGTGTTCCTGTATGTAAGTAGCATACATATATGTTCACAGTGATTAGATTAATAGATAAATGTTGAAGGTATGACAAAGGCCCATGTTTTTGTTCATTATGTAGTTCTAACTGTGCATGATTATTGTAATAAAGGTGTGAGTAATGTTAATAACTGCATCCCTCTGGTCTCAAGTTTCTACTAACAATTCACCACTCATAGAACGGAAAAAATCTCTTAGTTCCTGTTGCATGATGTACACTAGAAATCTTTTATATATACATCATTTTTTATTGATCTGTTTATGCCTGTTTAATAACCCTCCATAAACAGCAGTGGTTATGTGACACTAAATGAGACTTAAGATTGTACATGGTGAACCAGAAAGAAAAAGGAATGAAGTATTTGAGGCCTGTCTCAAGACTTCATCTCAGAATTCACCTGAAGGAGATAAGGAAAACCACAGTAAACTGCACTAATAGCCAGTACTTTGACAGTGATTCAAACTGGACATTATCAACATACATCACACACTGATTTTTGTGTTATATTCCCTTTCTCAGATATCTTCATGGTATGCAAACATTTCATTTATTTGTTGGTTTCAAATTATGAATGATTTTGCCACTCAGAAAATGTTGGCAGTCATGCATCTTTGGGTTTCTGGCACAAATTGTTTCACAATATCAGTGTTTATGTACATATTACCTCCTTGTTTTAATATCCTACCAAATATATATTTCATTGCAGTCCATGTACAGTCCTCTTGACATTGTTCAAAGACATCGACCAAGGGCATAAAAGAGTAGAACTGACACATCTCCACAGGACACTAAAATAATGTAATTAGTAGTGTCACAGTTTTTTACATTTGCATGACAGAAGATATATTTTATTGGCATATTTAGCCTTTTACTTCTTCCCTTTATCTGCTGGAAGTGGTTTGGCTATAGTGTGATTGGTGGCATCAGTTTGTTCTTACCTCTGGGTCTTTGTCTGCCTTCCCTTACAGGCGACGAATGTCTGCTACCCAGTGTCTGGCACATACTTGGCTGAGGAGAAAACCCAAACCATCACCGCCCATTGCAGAAGAACTCGACACTGCTAAAGATAATTTACGCTTTTTTGTGGAGCGATGGAATGAGCACCCAAACAGTCCATACTTGTTTGATAAGTCTTGCCAAACAATCTCTCCCTGTCTTTTTATGTCACAAGACATTGAGACAGTTCCATCCCAGAACTCTCTAGGAGGTCTGTCTCCCTCACCTTGCAGCTCCTTGTCTGTCTCAATCTCTACCTCTCCTGATTCCATCTTAGAGCATGACCTCCTGGGAAAATCTCCTGAACAGACAGGAAACCTCCTCCACTACACATGCGAACACAAGCAGCCTCCTCTGCCAAAATATCATCTGGAAAGGCTCCAATCATTTGAGCGTCGGGCATCAGACAGTTCATGCATCTTGAGGAAAAATGGTGACATGGCTGCCAGGGTCAATCTTGCAGATGAGATTCGTAAACTCTCAGACAAACTGTTCCAAATGGCATCCTTACATGGTCCCTCAGATCTCGATAATAATAACATTGATGGTGGCAGCCACACATCCTCTCCTGCTCCTGCAATTCCAAGCATGCACCACGGCCCCATACACTCAACCACCTTCATTGGAACATTACGCTCAACACCATCAGTACCTAACAGAAGAGACTGTATGCAGGATGAGGGATTACTGGGAGTGAAACGACCAAAGTTCCGCTTCTCAAATCTAAATCGAGATGTTCCTCTTGGCACACCAGTACCTCCTACCAATTTCACTTCATTCGTGGCTGCAAACAGTACTGGAATATCTCCATGCTCATCTCGGAACTCATCTGACACTTTCCCATCCACTGCCTCCTCTAGCCATTCAGCTGCATTGTCACCTGAGCATTCCCCTGAAGCAGCCAGTTCTAAACATTCTGGTGCTGACATCACTAAAGATCTCCTCCTTCACCTGTTGGACAAGTGGGATGAAAAGCAAACATTAACATGTGGTCCAATAGAGACCTGTCGCAAAGCAATCTCCATGGACTGGTCAGAAGAAGAATCTTTGGGTCAACAAAGCATGACCTCCTTAGCCACATACTTTCAGTCATCTCGGACCATTGAGAAAAAGCATTCAGTTTTACCTTCTCGATTTGGAGTATAACTAAGATAAACGAATGGCAAACTTAGATTATCAGAACACACACACATTTACAAGCAGGTGGGTTATGTGTGTTTCCACTATTCTTCCCAGAGCACGGCTGAATGCAAACCAGTGCCTGAGACACAGGTGGCTGAGTGAGACGGCTGTTGATACAACACTCAGCAAAGTAAAGCTGAAACGCTATGTCATCAAGAAGCGATGGATCAAAGCAGTCAATACAATCATCGCACTCCGAAGAATGGGAGCCAAACTGGACTTTGATGCTGTTTAATCAAGCAGTGCCTGGTTTTTATTTACTGTACTGTTATGTGTATTAGTATATCTGTACAGCATAAATGAGTGTAAATATTTTAAATGTATCACTATCTGTACATGTCTGTACCCTGGCACACAGGAACAGCTTATGGCTTCCTTGTGGCAATGTGAATTAGTTTTACAGAACATCCACTGCTTATATTCTGGATGGTTATTATTATTATTATTATTCTGAATACAATAATGGTTGTCACTGAACAGATGTAAAATACTTTCCAAAAACAAATACTGTCACAAAGAGAGAAACTGTTTTTCCAGTATGTATCTTTGCCATTGGTAAAATCTGTATTGCAACAAACTTTGCTTACATGAATAGAATAGAACAATATTTATTATGTTACAGACATATTGAATAAAAGTCATATTTTTATTTTCCAATTTATATGTCCAAGTAATTTATTTTCTATATGCAAACACCCATGACGTAATGATGTTGAGTGTTGCCATATACTGTACAACAACATGACATGCACATAGTAATTTTTTGACAGTTAGAGGCACACAACTAATGAAAACTGATTTTACGTAAATTGTGTAGGTATGTGCTAGACTTAACTGGTTGAGGAAAGGATCAGGATCGAATGGTGGTTCTGTTCTGACAGTCATGGACCTTCACGTTCCACAACGCAATTTATTACACAGCTCATTATTATACAATTGCACTCTTCTATATGATGATGTGTAAGTTGACAGTTGCGAACATTTCACACAAACAATGCCACCTAATGAATCTCCCACCTGGTTGAGGAAGCGAGTACCCTTCCGACTTACATAGTACATGTATTTATCAGAGTCCTATCTGCCAAATATAATTCCTCTCTTAAAACAAAACTCGAAGCACATTTTCCACGTAAAATATCAGTTTCATATTGACATCCCTTTGTTTGGCAATTTGCGAAGTCTGATGAGGCAATTCTCAGAACTTAATGTGAGTTCTTGTTGATGGGCTGCTGGATTTACAGAAGGGACCTTGTCTTGTAGGGCCCTCTGTTGGCTCTCTAACTCTACCTGCTTCTGATAGGAACTATATTTGATCAGCCACAAATAAGATGCAACAACTGACAGCAGAAATAAATGTGAATGCTATTCCAGCACAGATCATTTGAGGTTTGTTCAAACAGAATTATTTCAGAGAAATGTTATGAGAAAAGAGCACAGGCCATTAAAAGGGTTCTCATGGGCGCTGAAGCAAGCATGCCATTTCATTGCCACACCAACAGTCTGACCTCCTCCACAGTGACTTCCCTGAGTAGCTACATCATCACTGCATGCTACTTGCAGTGCCGTGAATGGCCTGTATTTGAACAATCCTCACAATTTATTTTCTCATCTACACTTAGTAATAAGGGCTACCAAATTTAATACCGGTACCAAGTAAATCGTGTGTGTCAGAAAAGCATTCAGTTATCAGAGAACAATCATCTGCACCATGTAGGATCAACTGAATTTTGAACAGTCTCCTTTTCACTCTGAGTATGGTAAGTGTAATTAACCACTCTCTATACTCTCTGTCAATTGTCAGTAGTAGCTGTAGCCAACAATCCAAGCGAAGATTTCGAAAGCCGAAAGAAAAGTTAAGAAAAATGAAAAAAAAAAAATTAATCATGCGATTTGGAATATAAAATTTAAAATATTACACTGGTTAACATATAAGACTATTAATACATCTCTAATTACTTTTATTCACACATCCACTGCCAATGTGTCTCAACAAAAATTTTCACGTTATGAGGCTTACAAAATGCGGCCTAATTCCTTACCATTTAAAAATACAAAATAGGCGACGTAGAACAGTCCATGTTCTTCAGCAGCAGTTACGATCCATATGCATTTAACTGTGCCTAACATCAGGAAAAAGGTGATACAGATGAGTCCACATCCCAAGGATGGCAACATGTACAAGGGTTTCTTCTGTAAACATAAAACATTAAATGAGACAGTCGCACTTCAGTGATGTACATTTCTTTTTTACATTATAAGGCGGTGCGTTAAGGATCAATCCACATGCATAAAAGTCCAATGATTGTATTTGTGTATTTATTCTGTTCCAATACAGCAGGCATCACTGATAGCAGTTACTTTAGCCGTATTACACACCACTACAACCTGAAGAAAGGTTCGAGACATCGATCTTTACAGATAGGCATATAATGCACACTGTTTTCTCTTTATGAGTCCTGTACACAGGTTTGAAGTGGACTTGACATACAATCGGGAAATGTAGCTGCAGATACAAAATAAAACTGCACAACATTAGTGTTAACTGCACATCATACATTTTACAAATATACATAACACAAAGCGATATTCTATAACAAATTTATTAACAGTATCCACGGCTGGACTAACAGGTGCAGCCTGACAGCTGATCGGGTTGCCATCCTATAGGGGAGCTAAGATGTAACTAGCATATTGGGTGCTAGTGAACTCATGATTCCACACGCCAAAGAACTTTCGAAAATTATCCGAAATTTGGGTATGTGCACTCACACAGGCTCGCTAGTCCTGCCCTAGGCCGAAAAAGTTTAAAGATTATTGGTTTGAATGGGCGCCAAATTATTTACTTGCCCGGGGCACCCACAAGTGCAGGGCTGGTCCTGGTAGTTACTTCGTACTCTGGCGGACTTTGCCAACATCCTGATTATAACACGACGAGAAGTTAGGCTTCATAATTATCATACTCACACAGAAAACTGTAACTGTAATATGGTTATGATAACATGCAACCATAAAAATTACTCTTAGCAAAATCACACCAACTTTTCCTCTGTACTTGCTTTATGAACTCCGAACAGAAGGAAAACTGGATAAGGAAAGCAAAATGCACCCCTAAAAGACAAAAAAAAAGCTTATATATAGAAAATTTGATGATATAGGTAGTGCTGATCTTGTAATGAAATACTTGTGTATTAATTTACTATGTATGTATATCAAACTAAAAAAAAACACATCACTCCAGAGTCTAAAAAGGACATATTACATACATTTATGCATTTATAGAAGATTCCTGGCAAGCTAAGATCTTACTGAGTACAGTGTTTTTAGAAAATAGCCTGATACTTTGTCATGAAGTTTATTGCAGGTAATTCATTGCCCAGATATAATTCAGTTACATAATTGCACCAGTACGTTTTGATGAAGTTTCCAAATCATAACTAAATTAACTGTCAGATTTATGCTGGTCAGCTTTCCTAGGCCAGATATGAGTACAGTACAACTCCGTATTTTATGTTTTCTGCACCATGCATTGTAATATATTTATGCAGTATAAACCAATGTAATGCACATTTCCTAAATTAATATTTTAATTTTTTGATGTCTTCTACATGTTTTGGACTTGAGGGTTCACCTTCAGGAATGACGAATGGATGCATGTGCAGTTATGGTATTGTACTTTTTACATGCAGACGTTACAATAGAAGGCTTTTATAAGATATCTGCTCATGTGGTGTTGCTGGTCTCCCATCAAGTGCCTCCCAGGTGGTGGATAGGGGAAGGCTCATCAGATATGGTGGGTACTGGGGTGGACCAAAACCAGCACCACTGTCTTATGGAGAAGGGGGAACTTCAATGGCTAGGGGAAGAAACCCCGCCAGAAAATCAGCCTGCTCAGAGGCTTAGATGGCAGCCCCATCAATGAGATTGGGTGCTGTATGCTAATAACCTGCACACCTTAAACACTATTATTAAAGAAACTGGAACGAATTGTAAATGGTGTGATATAAAAGGTGACCTCTTTGGCATGAAATGGAAAATTAGAATAGGGTTTTGGGAATGTAAGGACATTGAGAGAGTATGGCAAATTAAAGCAAGTACAGAAATAAATGACAAGCTATAAGTTGGATATTATGGGTCTGAGTGAAATACGATGGAAAGAGAACAGTGAGACGAAAACACAAAATGGAAACTTCCTGGTATTCTCAGGTGTTGGTGAAGGTATAGAGCATAGAAGTGGAGTGGGCATCCTAATGAACAAAGATGCCTGAAGAAGCCAAATGGAATGGTCACCAATTTCTTAAAGGATAATATTAGCACGCTTTAAAACAAAAATCCACAATTTAACAATTATCCAATGTTATGCTCCAACAGAAATGATGGACAAGGATATGAAAGAAAAATTCTACCAGCAACTGCATGAAACAATAACTGCAGTTAAAAAAGGTGTGTCATCATAGTGATGGGAGATATGAATGCCAAAATTGGATCAAAGATTGAAGGTTTGGAACATGTCATGGGTAGACATGGAATTGGAAACATGAATAAAAATGGTGAACTATTTAATGAGCTATGTGCTAGCTGTGACTTGATTATAGGAGGGACAGTATTTCCTCATAAAACATGACATAAAGTGTCATGGGTCTGTACTGATAATATAATGGAAAATCAAATTGACCATATAGCAATTAGTAAAAGGTTTAGAAGGACTCTATTAGATGTGAGAAACAAAAGAGGAGCTGATATAGGCAGTGACCGCCATCTCATGATTGCAAACTTTAGGTTTAAAATATTAGCTGCAAGAAAGAAGAATGAAACAGGAAGAAAGAAGTATAATGTACAAAAACTTCAAATGCCAAGTGTAGGGGAAGAATTTAAATTGGAAATGAAAAATAGATTCTCAGTACTGTCCACCCAGAATGAAGATACAGACATTGAAGAAAGCTGGAAGGCAATAAAAAAAAAATATATATATATATATATATATATATATATAGAAACAAGTGAGAAAATACTGGCTTTTGGAGAAAATCAACAAAAGGATTGGATCTCTGAGAAGACATGGAAAAAAAATAGAAATTAATTATTAAATCTACATCCATGAGTTCTTTTTTTAATCCTCCAGACCTCATACTTAGTCACTGGGATTTGAATTATTTGTTGGAACCACTGTTGAGAAATAAGTTCAGTAGTTTTGTTAATGAAGATTTAACATTTATAAAACATACTCTTCTCTGCTTGGTGTGTTGAAACATGTTCCTTGCAGATATTTGTCACATTCCTGTTGGTACTGTAAGATGTGCTGTGCGTGTAGTGATGTTGCCTACCTTTTTTGTAGATCAGTGTATGTATAATAACCAGAAACCCTCAAAGAGTTATGCAAAGCCAAGTTATGAACTACACGTTAGTTAGAAATAAAGTTCACCCAGCCTCATGTTACAGTCAACATGAAATTCATGTTTTTTTGTCTTGAACAGATATTCTCATAGTCTTGTAACTCAGAGTTATATGTCCTCATCAGATCATAAATGTCTACGTAACTGTGCCTTATAATTATTTGGTTATGAGTGGAAGATTTAACATACTACTGCAGCCATTACCTGTCATTTTTTGAAGGTGGGATAACCAGCTGTCCATTGGCATTAGGTACACTCATATAAGTTTCATATTTCTCAAAACACCAGTACATAAAATAAAATGGTTGTATTATTAATTGTCTATAATTTTTATTTGGACATTTTTCATTTTTTGTTAACATTTGTTAGAAACATAAAACTATGACCATATGTATATTAGAAGTTCTGCTGAACAGGTTCAAACTGAAATGTAATGTACTTAACTTCATTGGAGACTTCCTATACCAAATTTTATTGACATCCGTGAAATGGGTTTCAAAGTAAAACTTCAATGTTTGGACAAACAAGACTTCATGCACATTCAAGACAGTTAAAAGGTATCTAATTTAATAAATACAGTGAAAACAACTAAAGTTTAGTGTTTTCTGATGATATTTTACTCTTAAAGTGAATCATAAGTAAGAACTGGACTGTGGTATGCTGGCCGAAATATGAATAGGTTTGAGGAGAAGGGTGCGAACAAATGTTGCTCCTTCAACTCAAACTGTGGGAGTGGAATTACCAATAACAAAACTCTGGCACTTCAATTCATTTTGTACCTTGTAACTTTCTTTGATACCTGAGCCAGCAAGTTGTCTCACATTGGATGTCAGGCATGTTTCCTGGCACGAGTGGGTTTTTTTCTTTGCCACCCCATCCAGACTAGCTGTGTGGCCAACCCAGTTACATGAGTCTATATCCCCAGGCATAATGCGACCAAAACATGATGGTGACCCTTTGCTATCAGGCACTGCTGAGGTTAGCCATGTCTGCAGATTAACATTACCCTACCCCCATACACCTTACTTGGTACACTTGTTACAAGGGCTTTGACACTTCTGTTTTTGTCATAATTACTCTTCAATTCTGCACATTATTTCCTGTATGTGAGCTTTGAAAAGTCAGGGTTTACATAAAATAAGAATATGCTTCTGTTCTTGCTTACTTTTTTAAAATTTGGCTTTCCTTTAACTCAATCAGAAGTCTAAAGAAACATGAATTACTGAGAGTTAGTTTGGAATGTGAAAGACAGAAGCATTATCCTCCCCATGTCAAAATATTCACGGTTTTTTCAGAAGCATATAATTAAGCCTTGTATAGCCAAAGTATTACTCTTTCTTGCAGCAGCCCATGTTGTCTTCTTGTGAATGGAATTTCACGTACATTTATTTATATTTTATCATCTGGCAATATGAAATGTTATATACCC
>Ga0131853_10010059_pt1 | contig 17309 bp, 12 predicted proteins | sample TergutLab28metaG_FD_92764 | JGI IMG/M metagenome (GOLD analysis project Ga0131853, IMG submission 92764) | Labiotermes labralis P1 segment gut microbial communities from Petit-Saut dam, French Guiana - Lab288 P1 (version 2) (version 2) | ecosystem: Host-associated > Arthropoda: Insects >... | reverse complement strand
TTCCCCGCATTTCACGGAACCCGAAGGTTCATTACCGCACTCACAAGCGTCCGCCACCTGTCTCTATCCTGGGCCAGCCCAATCCAGTCCATATACCCACATTCCACCTCCTGGAAATCCATCCTAATATTATCCACCCATCTATGCCTAGGACTCCCCAGTGGTCTCTTTCCCTCCGGTTTCCCCACCAAGACCCTATACACCCTCTCTCCTTACCCATACGCGCCACATGCTCAGCCCATTTCATTCTTCTCGATTTTATCACCCGCAAAATATTGGGTGAGGAGTACAAATCATTTAGCTCCTCGTTATGCAGTCTCCTCCATTCCTCCGTTACCTCGTCACTCCTAGGTCCGGATTGTTTTGTCTCCAGAGCAAGCATCCCGAATGTGAGAGTTTCTTAACATACGTTTGTTACAGGGAGGGGTTGTTAGCACCTCTCCCAACCCCCAATCTGGAGGACCACCCCTCTCGGCTGTGCATTAAAAAACTTACTGCAAAAATTTGGATTGGGGAGACCACTTGGAAGACCTTGGCGTAAATGGGAGGGTAACAATAAAATACACTTTAATATGTATGGCGTAAAAAGTGTGGACTGGTCAGGAAAAGGTTCAGTGACACTCCTACATGATCACGGTCAGGAACATTCTGATTACGTACATGCAAACACTGAGGAACTTCTTGACTAGCTCGGTGACTGTCAGTTTCTCACACGTAGTTGGTCAGTTCGACTGAACCGACTCTGACCAACGTGCATACGAGGACAGATCACACATACTATGTCAGGATATTTGAGTAATGGGCACATTAAAATATCGGCAAAGGAGCGCAGCAACAACCTGTGAAGTGCTGGAAAGCGCAAACAGACTGTCTGCTGACTGCCTGTTAGTATACTGTACTGCGAGTATGAAGAAATCGCCATTAATTCAATACAGCTGAAACTTTCACTAAAGAAACGTACTTTAGTACGAAGAAACATGAATCATGCTGCATTCTAGTCACGCGACCAGCGACATTATGAGTTTAGGGCATAATTTTCACCTGAAGGCTGGGTATTTTTATACGGATTCACAGCCTGTCCAACATAATTAAATCTGGTGTCACTTTAACGCGTTCAGAAACACTCTACGTCCAGACATCGTACAAAACCGAATTATCATTAAAACACCAATAACGAAACATGATAGAGATGTACGTAAAGCGTTAGCTAAAGAAAGAACATAGAGGCGGCCCCCCGTATCCAGGGGTAATTCGTTCCAAGACCTACCGAAGTTACGTGAAACCGCGGATAATACCAAACGCTATATATAACAGGGAGGGGTTGATATTCGTGTCACATACATAAATGCGGTAAAGTTTAATTGATGAAGTGCGCACAGTAAAACATTACCAACATTGAATAAAGTAATAATTAAGATTCTGTACACTACATTGTACATTTACAGTGTACTTTCGCTCTCTCTCGTACGTATGAAATGAAGGGATTCTGACAATTTTAATCTAATCCTCAAGAGATGATAGAGCAATGAAAAAATACAGTACTGTACAGTATCATGTACAGTTTCAAGGGATGACAGAACAATAAAAACCACGCTTTTCCATCAAAGCGCTGAATAAGCAATGAAAAAAAGTGTTATTGTTACACATTTTACAACGAAAAATCATACGCACGTACCTGTACATAACCTGTAATAGGAAAATTTTATTTCTTAAAAAATATCTTAGCCTATTGTGGGTATTCACCGACTTCTCCATTCTTCTTGTTGCTTTCTGAACACAAACACTGCGATAACGCGGCAAGTAATTCGAACTGCGAGAACTCTAGAAGCGGAATGGTGGCAAGTTTGCGGGGAAGTGCAGGTATGGGGGCAAAGGAAGACGAGTCACGTACCGGGCGCGTTTGGGCTGCTGGATTTCACCACGTTACGGCCCGTTCTCGCTTGGCGCGCGTTTCGCACCTTATGAACCGTTTATTTCTTTAATTTTCCAAATTTTTTCGGGCCACGGTAATCCGCGGATACAGGGGTCTTTATATATATTTCATAAAATGCCTCCCGTCTAATCTTGGTTAACTGATCATTACGGTGGGGAGAGGGGGAGAAATGTGCGCACTCCGCCACCGGACTAACGCGTTTCTGCTCTTTTGAAGAACGTTAATTTGACTTTCAGACATACGGCTGGAGTCAACAAGTTCTTCATCAGAGAAGCTTATCTATTTAGAAGTGTTCTGGTCTACAAATAAGATAATTTTTCACGTCTCCTTTCCATCCTCTAGCAACGGACAAAAAAAAAAGGTTACTGCCAAATTCCACGTTTCATATCAGCTGTAAAAAATGTCACGTTTCATGGCCTCAGCTGTAGAAAATAGAACCAATTTAGATTCCAGTCTTGTTAATAACAAGACACGCAACGTACGTATAAACTTACCATTCAGGAGCGTTCGCGTGACCACTGTTGCTGAGGAAAAGCAGTAAGTACTAGCTACATATTCTAAGTGTGTGTCTGTAGTCCTATTTATCCAGCACGCAAAGCGCATGCACCGTATTATATTTTTATCTGTCGCCTGTCTGGCTGTACCATATCTTTACACATTAACTCATAAACGGCATGATTTTCGGAAAAAAAAAGAATTGAAAACAAAATGTGCGTTTTGTCATTAAAGTGTTATATCAACCGATAAACACAACCATACAGATCTAATGTATTTGTTTTTACTCAGCTCTACCACATGTTCCGGCCGTCTACATAAGTCATCATCAACTAAGCTTCGGTTCACTAAAAAAAAAGAGTACAAAAGGGGAGAGACCTACCTGATGATGGCTGATGTAGACGGCCGAAACATGTAGTGTGCTGAATAAAGACCAACATATGAGATATGCATGGTTGTATTTATCGTTTGATATAAGACTGAAATACACAACGGGACGGTGTCATCTAAGATGTGTGTTTTGATTTCCTATGTAACTTTTGTCTGAAACGATTGCTCGGATTTCCAGCCCTTGGCCTAGTCACTATACCGACTGAGCTATCTTGGTCCCTGTTAAGAACAGTACGGGGAATTACAATGTATTATAATATGTAGCAGTATAACCAAAAACTAAATATCTGAGGGACAACTTCTTCAAGCCACGATTCTCGAAATGTAGCGGTCCAGTCGATGGTCTACATACGCGATTGGGCCCACCTAGGGTGCTAAAATCACTCGTAACACTAAATCACACAAGCATAGCCTCGCGTTCAATTAAACGATTGCCCCCAGCTGTCTGTGTATCACAGGTTCGTTTGTGATACTTTCAGCGTCAACCCACAGAGATGTACAATTAATCTCTTCGTGTTGTGAGCTAAATAATGGCAACCGCTTTGTATACACCTGTAACGTCAATTGTAGTGAGGTCCTACTATACCAGGCTACTCTTTTATGGTCATCGGACGTCATACGCGATTGTCCTCCGCACTGACAGAAACATCCATTGTGCATTCCCATACTGTTTAGAACAAAGGCCAAAATTAACTCATGACACGCGTTATTTGTATGAGCGGTACAAATCAATATTTATCGTTACAAGCACTCTCCCTTAATTAGAATAACAGTCTATAAATCAGAGTCCTTGTTACAAAGCTAGTAGCGTCTCATCTAATGAAAAGAATACCCGCTGTCGTAACACACGAAGGTTCAAAATTGTGTTCGCATAAGACACGTACTGAACGCTACTCTGAACCAAATGCTGCCACCCAACACCCTTACAAATATTTATTACACTACCGAATTTTAGCCTGTTTTCCTTTCTTAAGAAGAAGAAACACCAAATTTGTAACATTACCACACTGTCTGTGCGCGCGTTCCCCTTTCCGACTCTTGAATTAGCTGACAAATTTTCACGAAATTTGGTATGAACACCATACCACTGGACCTCCTCACAAGGAAGTACTTCATATTATTTGAAAGTTATAAATGTGAGGTTACGACAGACGAATATTGCGTGGACAAAATCTGTACTAAAGTAATCAGCTATTCCAAAAAAAAACAAAATAATAGCGACAAAAATAAAATAATGTTCCACAAATTTACAATTTCAATCAATACAAACTAGACTCAACCACAAGTCTCTGTTAGGAACATCCACATATAAGTTCAGATCGCCAGAACGTGAATGAAACTGAATTCCCTCTTGGATCACAAAATGAAGTCAATTAAATACAGTATTAATAGCACAAGAACTATAGACCAGACATATGTGCAGCAGGAATGTCAGCAGTATCCATTCTGTCCAGAATGCCTTCGTCTTCATCACCCTGTTGCTACCTCTGCCTTCGATACAAACGCTCCCCAACACCCTCAATACTGTTTACCTTGGTCGATTTTATTTCTTTCTACAATTCTATTTCCCAAACGCATTTTCAGTCCACTTCCCTTTCTTGAATTTGTTATTTCGAATCCGGACTGAAGAAAAGGAAAGGGGCCCTAGACTTCTCTGAATCGAACAAGAAACATTGCAAGCCAGACCCTGATATTTCAACTATGGACATACACAAAGCTAGACAAAAGGCCCCTCATGTACACACAAAATAAGCCGTTAACATCAGTCATATAACTTTTCATTCACCAGAAACCTTGTTAACATTACGACGTAGGTACACACAGGGTTTTCAAATAACGACGCTGCGAACATGCTTTGAAGAGTAAGCAGGCCTTCGTAGCGCCATAAAACCAAGACCCCGTGTATATAAAACGAGGTTTCCACAGCCGTGAACGTTTATATATAATGATCTGTTAGCGGCACCGCGTAGTCGTGGAGACTGCTATCAGCATTTCAGAGAACACTCGTAACAACAGGTTCTTCGAAAACGTTGGTAACTGATTAGATGGCTACACAGTGTTATAACACAGAATATCACAAATTAAATATTTATGCGTTCACCATGGCATCAGATATATATATATATCTGGCAGTGAGTTTTTAGATTTTCGCAGCGGAATAGCTAAGGTACCCATTGTTATTGATATGACGCCGCGTCACTGGTTACGTGGTTCCCCAGGTTTCGAGACAACGTAATGGTATAATCTTCAAAAGTCGAAGTGTCCTTCTTTGTATGCAGTACCATTTAAGCAACCTAAATTTGGCATAAGAAAGGCGACGTCGGTATATGTTTAACAATCCGCGCGGCGTTACCATCCTATAAGACGTTAATATTCAACAATACCGCCGCGAGAACCTAAAATCTCGCGCTACAAATTTATCTGAACATCATGGAGTCACAACGACGAGATTGTCTGGATATCCAGTTACTTTTGGATCCCATAGTAGATAGATTTGCCGTTAGATCCTCAATTAAAGAAATCCGCCTTGGACAAGCAGGAAAGTTGGGCATTTGAATAAGACGAATTCCGTAAATACCTTGCATAACTTTCAGAGAAAAACATCTCCGCAGAGCTGAATTCGATTTGATTCCGGTGAAAAACGTACGAAAGAAGGAAGAAAATACAACAGGTCTCGAAAAGGAAGCAAAGATAAAAGAGAAATGAAGCAAACAAAGACTATGAAACAAATACATAAAACAAACAACAACTAACAAACTCCAGAGCAGTTATTCTTGCAAAAGGCACTGATTACTAAACTACTCAAGAAATTTCCCGTGATATGAGACTCGAAGATTCAATGCCACGTTAAAAACATTTCATCCCTCGTTACTCCTCTGAGCCAAATGAATCTAGTAAACAGCGCCTCGCCCTACTCCATATTTAAATTCCATTTTAATACTACCCCTACATCTGAGATTTAGGGCTCCTCACAGCTGTCTCCACTTCCGATTTTCTAACCAAATCTGTTACACATTTAACTCCAACAGGTATGCTACATACTATACTATCTCATCATCCTTAATATTATCACACTAATGATGTTCCGCAAGCAGTATTTTTTGTAGGCTATAATCCGTATTGAAACAAATACTACTGGAACGGAGCTAAGTGACATTACACCGCGATTTATAACGACTGGTTTACCATTAGGGGATAATGCGTGAATAAAAGACGTGCAATGTGCAGGGGTGCTGATAAGTCCTTAGACCGACCAGGAAGCAAACAAGCTAATGTTTCTGTCATACTGGCGTGAATTTCCTTCGGCGCCTTGCCTTGCAGGAAAAAAAATACTTGATGACAGCTAGCGTCTCGATGTTGTATATAACGCAATATTGAGGTGCTTTCGCGTAACCACTATTTTCGTCGAAAAGTAATAAGTATTACACATTCTGGGTATGTATCTGTAACCTTAGTTATCCAGCAAGCAAACAGCATGCGCCATATTACATCATTTGTGGCCAGTTTGGCACTACCATATCTTTGCAAATTAACCCATAAACGACATTACATTCGGGAAAAAAGCCATTGAAAACAAAGTGTGTGTTTTGAATTTCTCTACCACCCTTGTCCGACATGTTTTCTCATTCCAAAGCGAATTCAGCGAGGTATTGCCGTATATGTACGTACGTCTTCACGTAAAGTACTAGTTATTCTTGTCAGATTTTAATGAAACTTGAATTTTCTCGACCGATTTTCGAAAAATACTCAAATATCGAATTTCAAGAAAATCCGTCCAGTGGGAGCCGAGTTGTTCCATGCGGACAGACAGACGGACAGACATGACGAAGCTAACATTCGCTTTTCTCAATTCTGCGAAAGCGCACCACTATTTCGGCGTTTTTGGAAAGTCAGTTTTAAAAACAGCATGCCATAAGGTGATAACGACGTGTATTTGACCAGGCATACCAACATGTACGCAACATTCCGCACTGCTAATAGAGATAGAAGGTTTCCTTCGACAAGGCTACCTTTGTACCAAACTACACGGTGTCACAGATCAGACGACAATTTCCATATTCATCCAGTAGAAACTCGAATCTCGAAAAATATTTGTCTACTTAATCGAGAGGCATGTACAGGACTAACACAGCACGCTACACATACATATGTGTTGGATCAGTAAGCTACCTCGTATGACGACAGATTCATTGCGGTGATACAGTCCATACCCTTCATTGATCATACTGTCTGGACCTGACGTGCTGTTACAGTTTACCGGATACACGACCGTTTCAATTAAATTTGATGGCGATTGATGATTCCCGAAGTTTAATAAAAAGAGTTGGCGTACGGATATAATATTTCTCGAATCATTAAGCACGTAAGCCTGTATGCACTGTTTTTCACATGCCTCGTTTGTCACAAAACGTCGTCCATTTCTTTTGCCTCACTGGCAACGGATATTAGATTTCCTGCAAAAATTTAAATTGGACTGAAAAAAGATACCATGATTATACGAATTCGCTGCTTTAATGGTGTGGCAAAGACGACTACGATCGCAACATGGCTAAGGGGTGTCATGGGAAAAAGGGTAGTGTTCTGGTTTCGAAGACTCTCTATCCACCTCCACGTGACGAGTAGAGAGTAGAGTAGAGTAGAGTAATAATTGGGAGTGAGCCCTTTCGGCACCCATGCACCTAGGCCTTTAGACAGGCCCTTTGTGCCCCATACTCTGAAGTCAAGTCACGGGAGCCTTGTTCCTTTACTGAAGTTCCAGCATGCCCCCCAGACATAGACTCCTAAAATCCTCTGGCTCCAAGAAAAAGGAACTCAAATATTACTCTCTCTCAAAGTCCCCGGTAAACGAACCCTCCCTCCAGGTTCCCCAACGGGGCCCCAGTGGAGAGAGTTGCCCGTTTCCAGAGCCTTTTTTTACATAACTCTCGGATTCCCCAACAAACAAAGTCTCCTGATTAAACAAAAATCTCACCGTTCTTTTGAAGTCCCCGGTAAAGAACGTCCCCTCCATGGTACCCAACGGGGCCCCTATGAAGAAAGACGCCTGTTTCCAGAGCCAATCTATACATATCCTTCAGGGTCCCAAGTAAAGGAGCTCGCCTCCAGGTTCCCCTCGCAGAGCTCCCACAGAGAGACGCTCCGTTTCCACAGCCCTCCTTCGTTGGTCTCTCTAAAGCCCCAATAAATGAGTCCCCCTCCAGGTTCACCACCTCAATGCGACACAGGCATACGTTCTGCAAGTTTAAAATTTATCAAACTCAACACATTCATGCCAAATTCAAGCAGCTGAGCTGCTTTGTTTACAGGTATAACGAAGTCACAATGAGCCCGGTTCCTTCATATTCAACCGAAAAAAAAAACGCTGAGAACGCTACAAGAAACTTGGTTAGAAGAGTTAATTTTGTTTAGTTACACGTCACGATAAGCAACCCACTGGGTCACCAACATCTGATATCCTTCAGGCGTAATTCCGTCGTATTCTGACGAACAAACAGTGCACACCGCTGCACCTCAGCACCTTCTTCAAAGACACGAAGATACGAAAATAAATAGACTGTCAGGATAACGATCTATCACCTTTCTTTGAATTCGTTGTTAGCATCTAGCGAACCACGGGCCCTCTTAATTATTCATAGGGGCGGAAGCTTTCTTGTGGCCGTGAAAGACAGCAGTTCAAGAAGACCCCTCTGAACATAGCCCAAGGGTTCACTTTAGTTACAGCAGCTATTATTTATTTGTTTATTTGACAACGCTGTCGATTACAAAGATTAAGTAGCGACAACGATAGAAAGACTGGTGACAAATTGCAGTAAGTTAATATGATCTGGGAGGAAGCAGTCATGCCCCAACTGTAGCACACTCCCAGAATCGCCTGGATGGACTGAGAAAACCACGGAGCATGTCAATAGCCGAAACCTGAGGCGGGCTCCTCCCGAATGGACAATCAGAGTGTTACCGCTACACAAACGAGGTCGGCCCCAATTCGCACTGCCACAATCTGTTTTCCTGTTTTCTTTATTAATAACACTGCTGGCAACGATTGTGGTATTCTTGATTTCAAACTTTCGCCGTGTTTTGAATGTTGTATTCCTTCTTCATAGGTCGTTTAAACGACCTATGAAGATGGAATAGACAGAGTGTTCGAAACCTCGGCACAGAAAATTCCGACGCCGGGGAATCACCCAAACGCTGAAGGAAATGTTTATGCAGGGACGTAGAACCTAACTTGAAGGAACCAGGACAACTTTTTTGACCCAAGCCACACGATTCTTATTTACTGGCAAACAAACTCCTTTTTGTTTATAATAAATCGCTACATGTTTCGGCTTTAATACCAACACCGCTACCAGACTAAAAGCCGAAACCTGTAGAGATTTACTGTAAAGAAAAATGGGCGTATTAAGTCCTTTATTTGACTAACTAATGCACACAAATTATTATAAAATTGTTAAAAAGTTAAAATCACTTAAAATTATAATAATTGCTCCAACATGTTTCGGTTTACATAAACCTTCATCAGGGAGCTCTCAGCCTGTGCTTCGCTAAAGTTACAATGTTGACTTCGGTTACATATCGTTATTTGCATATGCGGCCACAATACCGATAACTTCAAATAACGATATGTAACCGAAGTCAACATTGTAACTTTAGCGAAGCACAGGCTGAGAGCTCCCTGATGAAGGTTTATGTAAACCGAAACATGTTGGAGCAACTATTATAATTTTAAATGATTTTTAACTTTTCAATAATTTTATAATAATTTGTGTGCATTAGTTGAACAAATAAAGGACTTAATACTACCAACATGCACGGTGCAACTACGAAGAAAAATAAGCGTGTTTGTAAATAAACAACAGTTGTGTCGACTGAGTAAAAAATCGAATTGATTTGAAATTAGAAAGCATCAGAGGATGCCACACATTAAGACTAATATTACGGCGTGACCTCGACTGGGCTACTTCAAAATCGAGTAATTACTTAAAAGAATAAGTTCTTTGGGTTTGAAAGGAACACGCACAAACGCAGACACGAATACAGGCATGAACATAAGATATGCAGAAACGAAAAGCAGACCAACGGTATTACTAGATTTATGGGTAGGCTAGATTCTGCAATTCAAAAGCCTAATTAGTGCACGATACTTTTTTTTTCCATTGCGCAACAGCGCTAGTGGGCCAAGGCCTCCTCATTATCGAGGATTCATGATCACACTCAGACACACCACACTCGGTAGGACTTCTTTGGACGAGTGATCAGCCCTACGCAGAGACATCAACCTGACAACATACAACACTCACAAGAGATAAATATCCATGCCCCGGGCGGGATTCGAACCCACAATCCCAGCAACCAAGCGGCCGCAGACCCACGGCTTGGACCGCGCGACCAATGGGATCGGCGCATGATATTTATAGCCTCTGTCAATGAAGGTTAGTATGAAGACGATGACGTCAATACAAAACGAAACAGCGAAGAGTTTGTGAAACCATACAAAGCACATGACCAAACATGTGCCACAATAACATCGCTAGAATTCAATGGGCTGAACTGACACGTCTGAGCTTTGCGAGGCTCTGAATGACGAACAGCAAAGACAGACAAGAAAGGAAGAACAGAGAGGGATGGGCCGTACTGCATCACATCAGTCTCTAGTTACGGATAAAGATATTAGACAAAAACTGGAAGAAGACACCGCCGTAAAATGGAAAAGTAACTAGAAGAAATTGGTCGTGCGGTCTAAGGCGTAGGTCTGTGGCCGCTCGATTGCTGGGATCGCGGGTTCGAAACTCCTCAGAGCACAGATATTAATCTCTTGTGTTTGTTTTGTCTTGTGCAGGTAGCGGCCTCTGCGACGAGCTGCATCACTCATTCAGAGGAGTCCTAACACGTACGCGCGTTTGTCTCTGAAAAGTGTAATCTAGAAACCTCAAGAATGAGGCGGCTTAGCTCCGATTTGGGGGTGTCGAGCCGCAGAAAAAAAAATTAGAAGAAAAGGCTTAAGAATTTTTGCTGAGGTTGACAGAAAGGTGAATGGTGAAACTGTTCCATTACTATAAACCGAATGAACGTTTGATAAGAACACAGAAGGAACATTTTGTACTCGGAACGGGCCCAGAGCCCAAACAATGACGTCGGATGAAGTTAGTTCGTGATGGCCAGTTGATTACGTCGAATTTGGCAGTGAAATATGACTGAGCAGAATGATCAGTAATTACTCCTTCGAACTTTATGTAGGTCCAGATCCAGTGTGACAGTCTAAAGCGTGAAGCCTCTTAAATACAATGTCAACTACGAGTTCCATCGCTTTCTGCTTTCAGGCTGAAGTTTATAAAACTAGATATCAAGTGCAGTCGATGCTACTGATATACTTGCGGTGCACGACACAAGCACAACGGGTTTCCAGTCAAAATAAAATGTCATCAAAACCTTTACCCAATCCTGCAGGTCCTGTTGTAACATAGTCACACTTACCCTTCGAGTTGGAGGGGGGGGGGGCGGAAAATTCTTCAGAAATTCCTTGATCTTATTCTGATTTCGCTTAGGACCGAACGAGCGACATGGATTTGTGTTATGCGCTCCCACGGCAGTAGACATATTACCTTTTACCAACAAGAGGGTAGCTGTCTCACCTGAAGAATAAAATTTGTCACGTCCCACCACCACTCCAACTCCAACGCTAGGGTTGCGCGGCCCACAGCAGCTACGCTTAGTATACGACATGCGAACCTACAAGAAGTGTCAAACAATACTAGGCAGATAAAATAACGTCCATCTATAGGGAGGAAAACGAACGATGAAGAACTGACACAAGCAATCGTTCGACCAGTACTCAATCTGAGGTCACACCTACTATCAGAGGTAGTCTTACAACTTGACCTACATGAGGTTTCAGTCCACTCCAGATTTCAAATTATAATCAAGACTCTATAAACTGTGATTCACATTCAATCAGTAACCCTGTGCAAAAGAGTAGGAAGACGCTATTCTTCCGGGGTGGGTTTAATCCATTTAAAAATCAGTATGCTAGCGAGGAATAGCCCAGTAGATTAGTACTGGAAGAGTTCTGAGTTCGAACCATGGCATTATCACAGTAAAATAAAGCAAGCACCTCTAAAGGGAAACGATTAAGCAAAACTGTGTGGTAGTCAACGATATATGTACACTAGATTCGGAAGAAGCCCGGTTTGAGATCCAGCTATCATGACTGACGTGCTTGGTGGTCCGCCTTCCACCTCTGGTTGCAGAAGAGTAAATTAAAAGTCACGGCCGCTCGCTCTAAGTCAGTGCCGTAAGTTACGGTACATTGCCGTTTCATTCGATGTTGTGTAACACCTACAGTCGAAAAAGCGAAGCAACAAAACCTAAGACCAGAAGTTCTACCATGGAAACAATTTGTGTAGTATTAGATATTGGAGCATGTTAAACAATCGTGACGTAATGACTGAATCGCCGTTACAGAATCATTTAACACAGCACGTAACACCTGTTGGTGTTCCGGTAATCGTATGACATACAGCTGTTTAATTCAACTGACGGGGTTGTTGAGTAGAAATCGACCCATTTTCACTGCTGAACCATGAATGCGTCAACAGTTAAAATGCGAACTGGACAAAATTTCGCTCGAAATAATACGAACACAAGAGGTGTACGTTACGTTTGGTAACTCACAAAATATTGCTGATGATACATAAACGTCTGTATTAACCTTTTAAAGCCTAGCGGTTTCTTTACGTATCACCAGGTTTAACATTAGAAAATTCTACAAGCTGCTCGCTTTGCGTTGAGTGTTTTGTACAGATCCCAGAACAGACAGTGACTTTTGCTTTATACGTCATTAACTGATTGGTTTTTATAACCGTACTGGAGGGTGTTTACTGCGCGGGACGGACTGATTCCTTATATAAAGCAGATTACGTTTAGTCTTTAAAAGGTTAAATTACACTGCTATCAAGCAATGTGCGGGGAAACTAAACGAGTCTTGGCGAAACATAAGTATTGAAAGAGACACCCAGCTGACGATCTACGAAGTTATGGTTGTCCCGGCCTTGTTCCATGGGAACGAATCATGAATCCTTAATGAAGAAAGAAAAAAGTCATGTGTAGGCAGCAGAAATTAAATCTCTAAGAGGAATCAAAAGAAGTGTGTCTCGCACACGAAGCGGAAACAGGAGTTAAACAAAGTATCAGTTTTAGACAAAATTAGAGGTGACAACTTGATAGAACGCATCAAATGGATGGGGGAAGACAAATACCCAAAGGGTGTCTTCCTTCACCACTCTACAGGAAGAAGGACCAAAGTATACCACGTAAAAGAAGGTAATAAAGCTGCAACAGGTAAAAAAACCTAAGTCCTTAAAGGAAAAAGAATAAGAATATACTTCTTGCAAATGTAGGGCTGACCTTCACCGTGGGCTGCTTATTTTGAGATAACCTAAAGATCTGTGACAGAATCGTATGACCATGGCAATGAACTTCCGGCTTTCATAAACAGCGTAACATGTATTGACGAGTTTCTCATTCTCAAGAACTCTACTACATGGATTTGTTAATTTTGACCATGCAGGCTCTAATAGGTTCTTCTATTTCTATCGGACACTGCACATGTGGCGCATGCCAACTGGATAATTCCTTCGCATATCCCTACCTCGCGAAAAGTTTCTGGAAGGATTTAGCGTCCGACTGAAGGATAAAAATGATCCTGTTTCCCCCTTTTTCCCACCCACTCCGCATGTTAAACCATAGTGTCACTCCGACGGCACGAAGCGATTGGTGAGGTTCAAGAAACCATTTCCACGTAGTTTATTCAAGGCGATTTGGCTACGCGAGGTAAGAATTGTCATGTGCCCTATCTAAATAAATCATTACTATCAGTTCTACTTAGTAAAAGTGTCCGCCCACGTGTTTTGTGCTGCACATCGCAAATTAGGGTGTGAATGGGCTGTGGGTTGTCAAGCTATATTGACCGTCAATTGTACTGTAATTAAAAAAACAGAAGATTGGACTTAAAAACAAAATCAGATCAGTAATTTCAAGGTGCATGGTTATTGCAAGCGACATGCGTACAAGTGTGAGCTTATTTACGAGCTTGCAAAATGTGAATAGTGGGCAGGGTGTTGGCGAAGCAAAGGTGTCATTTAATGCCCAGGAAGTATCAAATTTCAGTCTACGGCTAAAACTGGTAAGAAGAGCCAAACTGCGACCTGCAGGGTCGAATTTAACTGAAGAGTGGCAATAAAAGACCCATGTTAAGGATTCCAAATTGAATGAAGGGCAGGGCACCAACTAACAACAATCCTAAATTCATTCATATGGTATACATACGTGTGTAATTAACTTTATAAGGTTGTTCTTTGGCATTTTCACAGTCCAGTCGTATATTTGTAGACTTCACCTTACCAGATGGTTGGTAAGACTTCCGGAAGGAATATTAGCAGTATAAGCCTGCGGCTCTCACAACACCATAACAATAATAATAATAATAATAATAATAATCGAGGGCATGTTGCCTACCCGGCATACAGTGCTGTTCCTTCAGCAATGTTGCAACTGTCTCTTTTTCTGCTCCACCGCCCGTCAAACCTATGCGCCCCTTAAGATTCCTACAAAAAGCGATTCCCTTTTGTCAGGGGCGATCGGTACGACCGGCAACATACGGGACTGCGGACACAAAAGCGTCACGACGAAGTACTGAAAACACACTTCTGGTTACAAATGATTATGGCCAACACGACGCCAGACCTGAACCTGAAGACTTTACTCATCCTTTCTTGAGATGCAGCTGTCGGTGCCCGCGCGTTTGCACACCTGTCACCGCGACCAGCTGCCCTACCCACACTGCGCCTGCAGATACTTAAGTACGTAAGGTATTATTTTCTTGAAGATTCTACGTTACAATAGCAGGAGGAGCAGGAGGAGGAGGAGATGAAGATGATGATGATGATGAATGAAAAAAGGGCTCATTTATACAAAACAGTTATCAATTACCATCAACACAGCCAATTTAAGTTATATAGATAAGCCGCTACAAGTTTTAACCGCTAGCGGCCATTCTCAGGCCGTCCAATAACACAAAATTTAAAATTAAAATTACGAATCAATTGTAATTTTAAATTTATATATTTTGACAGCCTCAGAATGACTATTAGTAGTTGAAACATGTAGAGGCAAATGTATATAGCACAATAAAGTTGTTTCCTTATGGTAATTCACACGCATTTTTTTAAATATATATAACAGAGAGGGAAGCACACGATAAAAAAAAAGGCTCATTTATGATAATAACCTGTTTCAGATCTACACTTTGCAGCTGAAGTACTACGAACAATAACCCACCAGGATTAATCTCCAAGCCAACCGTGTGGAAAACAGCAAACGATTCAAATATGTACATCCCATGTTGTATTTACTTTCTGTCCACACGATCGCTTTGCTCAACCAAGTGACTTAAAAGTCTCAATCGAGATGCGTGCAGAAATGCATGTATGTCTCCGTGCACACTTGTTATTAAACTGACCGACCTCCATAAAGACTTAAAGACCTTGACAAATTCGAGTAAAACTTCCCAATAGTAAATTTCATGAAAATACTTTCGGCAAATTCTATAGAAAAGACATAAAAATGTACAGCAATTTCCACAGGCATTCAGGACAGCTCCAAATGCGGCTAAAAATTGAAGGCCGTGGCAGTAGAAATATTCTCTACCGCCCATTTACTTGATGTTTATTGGACCGTGCATCATTGTGATAAATGAAGAATAAAAAACCAACTAGATGTCAATTATTATTTCATTGTACTTCTTATAGACTCAACACGTTTCGGGCATTAGTATGCCCATCATCAGGAGCTCGCGACTATGATGTTGATGTTGTTTACCACATTGGTCGTTTCGTTCTTGGTTTACTGTATGTTGGAGGTTAGGTGCGGTTAGGCTGGAGTAGTGTCCGGGTTGCAGGCTGCAGCCCGGACACTACTCCCGCCTAACCGCACCTAACCTCCAACATACAGTAAACCAAGAACGAAACGACCAATGTGGTAAACAACATCAACATCATAGTCGCGAGTTCCTGATGATGGGCATACTAATGCCTGAAACATGTTGAGCCTATAAGAAGTACAATGAAATAATAAGTGACATCTAGTTGGTTTTTCATTCTTGAGTTATGCCCATTTACCATTGCCGCATGGCCATGGAGCACTGAATGCTTTGCGCATTAAACCGTACAGGCTTACTTGGCAACACAGTAGCTACAGGCATGGAACACTTCATGCACTGTATACAGTTCGGTCTTCTGACAACCACAGACAACTACTACAAGAAGAAACGACGGAACTATACGGATTTTCTATTACAGATATGCGAAAACTTCGAATCCAGAACACAAGTCTGATACTTGCAGAAATCTAAGTTCCTCCCCGCCTCCCCAACAACCCAGTCGTACAACGTACAGTATCTACTCTTCCTATAAATAAATTCTAATGCCTTCATGATCTTTGATAATAAGTCGGCATCATTGAACGTGGATCCACACGAAATAATACCACCACAATATGAAGCACTGTGTTCACCGCATTTATTGTATGTACAACAATGGACGTAGTAAAAGGAAATTCGGTAGTAGATGCATTTTCAGACACAATTGTTACCACCTACGACGTATCAACTTAAGACAGATTTCGAGTAAGTTAATTAAACTGCTAGTACGTAGTTGTTTTCAAAAGCACGATTGTTTTTCCAGGCTTGTTACAACTTGTTAACTTGTTGCTTTGTATCTGTAATTACCCCATTGGCTATTGACACCTCTCTTTGTGACACGAGCTGCAGTCTGTTATTTATTACCGAATGCTTCACAGATATTTGCAACGGATTTCGTTCCACGGAACACTGTCTGTCATCAAGTGGATGATTTATGTTAAAATTACATAACGATGTTTCAGCAAAGTTACCAGCTCAAGAGAACACAAACAAATCCGCTACACCCGTGCTGTACGTCACCAGATAGTTAAACAAGTTTCGTGGTTCCATGTTAAACTTGCTGTAACTAGTAATTCTCTTCCTGCCAAATTAATATTCCAGCTCTCTCTAGAAAATAAACAACTGCACAGCGAAGAAAAGACAGCGTCCATCAGGTAGCTTCCAAATTTTTAGGCAAGGCATCCCCGTGGTGTTTTAAATATACTAGAAAATAAATCGTATATAAATAAAGCCTACACACAATTTTGTTTATAAGTAATCATTAGCAACATGTTTCGGCTATAAAAGTCATCTTCAGGCTGAATACAAAAACACAGTAGGAAATATATATATATACAGGTGTTTCACGACTTTAGGGCATAACTGTAGGAGGTGATTTCCTGGGTCTTTGTTATAAAAAAAGTTCATATAAACATGTGTCCGATTTTGGACGGTTACGGAGTTATGACCGTTTGAAACCCAGAATAGAAGGTAACGATTACTGACAATAAACGGAACAAAATAATAAACCAGCATAAT
>Ga0131853_10010058_pt1 | contig 17309 bp, 15 predicted proteins | sample TergutLab28metaG_FD_92764 | JGI IMG/M metagenome (GOLD analysis project Ga0131853, IMG submission 92764) | Labiotermes labralis P1 segment gut microbial communities from Petit-Saut dam, French Guiana - Lab288 P1 (version 2) (version 2) | ecosystem: Host-associated > Arthropoda: Insects >... | reverse complement strand
TTGGAACATCACACATAATATGGAAAGTACTGCAGTGTGAAGCTTGAAGCCTGAGCGGTGGGGATCACCGCTGGTTCAAGAGAAGTACCAGGAAGAAATGCCTGTGACAGGAGACATACATATTGAATAATAATAATAATAATAATAATAATAATAATAATAACAATAACAACAACAACAACAACAACAACAACGATGATGATGATAACAACAACAACAACAACGACGACGACAACAATAATAAATGATTATGATTGTGATAATAATGCAACAAATTCCAAAGATTACTGTCTTCTAGGATATGACATTATGCATATGGAAGATGAATAGTTATGTTTCAGAGGAATGTACTGTCACCATCATATTGTTCAATTAAACTGATGACAAATGACACAGTATCCTCTGAAATCCAGGTACACTTCTACAAGACTACATGGCATCACATACCAGAAAACAGCAATTTTCACAATAACTGTGGAGAGAACCACAAGTTTCAAGAAAAGTGTATGTGAATCCAAATATTTAAAACACTCAGACTAAAAAAAAAAATTGAATTAGCTATATTTTCAATCAAACTTCAAAATGAAAAATAATGTATATCTACCCTCCAATAAAAATTCAACTGTACAGTGGTCTACACTGGTTCAATGCTGATAGCTGAAAACAATAGACACAACTGATGGGTCCAAACAATGATAAAATTTGGTAATGACAAATGTTACAAGACAATCTCACCCTTCATAACTGCAAACTGCAGTTCTTCAGTCTAACGCATTCTGAGACAAGAACCCTCCATATGCTTAATGACAATCACTGGCCATGGATCATAATGAAGTTCTGATAATAAAATCAAGATATGTAAGGAACAAATACAAATCCTCCCACACCCACCAGCCCAGCAGCTATTTCACCCCTGCATTATTTCCCCTCTCCCACAATTTGTCACATATCTTATGACTTTTCTCCAAGATCCAGACTGACTATGGAGTCTATTCATCCTTCTATCCACTGAGTATGGAAGATCTTCATCCTGGTGGTAAAGTGACCAAGAAACGAAACTGACAGCTTACCTCTATCTAGTACCAAGGTTAAGAATGCACTTCCCCATACAATTTCAGGGGATGCAGCTGAATTTACAAATATGGACCCTATGTGCTTTTGCATGTCTCAACATACAACAGCTGCTGCTGTAGTGTCACAGCCCAAATCAAGCCTGACCCTCCTCTAAGCACTGCCTCCAGCATTCTCTATGTTTGGCTTTAGTTTTCCAAGTTTATGTGACAAGTAATGCGATGGCATCATCTCTCACTCCATCTTCCCATCTTTTCCTGGATTTTCCTACCCCTTTTCTTGCTGTGAATTATTTGCTGTAGGGCTTTATTTGACATACAATGTTCCTTCATTCTGACTGCATGCCCTTCCCCACTTCAAGCAGTCTTCTATATCTGATAAATGTTGTAACTTTCATATCTTTCTATAAATAATAAATTTCAGTTTTATATATTATCCTCAACATACAACATGCTTACATAAGCGGTGCATTGCACATAAATCATGAATGGGACTCTAACATTCCATAAAAATATAAAGTGTTCTAACAGCATGGATGTTGAAAACAATACAGGCAGGTCATGATTTATGGCAGGGTTACAATCCTGAAAAACATCACGCAGATTGAACACAAAATTCCCGATTAAAACAGTGTATTTCCTGGGGGTTACGGGTTTGACAACCTCATCCTATATAATGCATGACAACCACAGCGTCAGCAAAAGCAGCTTCACCAGTCATTTTAATGTTATGAAAATGATATCTCTTCAGGAATCAGCTAAACCAACCTGTACTTGCAATAAATGTAACATTATTATCACCCTTTGACAGATCCCCGTCAATAGAACGGGCTTTGGCTTGAACCAAGAGCATGCTTACAAGCACGTGGCATTGATTCTCATCCTCCATCCATGTACTCAACATGAAATAATCATTCTGTCAATGAAGAAGTCAAAGGACTTCCAGAACAGTTTCTTACTGACATCACAATGTTATCATGGAGTGTTCTGCCAGCATTCTGGAAAAACCATCTGACTTTATCTAAAAGAAAAAATGAATAAAGAGCAGTCTCACACTAATACATAATCAGTAAATAAGTGGTGTGGCTATAAAATAACCGGACTGATGTTAGAACATTTTTTAGTCAAAAGATTACACAATAGAAATGTTGTCACCCTCAGTGTACTCCCCTCCCCGATCCCTACACCACTCCATGTGAATCTTCCACTATTGGAAGCAATGCTGCAAGTTGTCTTCTGATAGCTTATTCATAAGCTCCATCGCTTTTGCCTTCACTGCATCTATGGACTCGAACCTGGTTCCTTTTAATGCAGACTTGATCTTTGGAAATAAAAAAAAGTCACACGAGGCTAGGTCAGGAGAGTATGGTGGATGTTCCAACATGGTGTTCGTGTGCTTCATCAAAAAATTCTTGACAGACAGGGAGCTGTGTGCTGGCACAATGTCTTGGTGAAGAACCCATGAGCCGTTCTTCCACATTTCAGGTCTCCTTCATCTCACCCATTCACAAAGGTTTGTCAAAACCTCCTTGTAGTAGACCTGGTTATTGTTCTGAACTTCAGGCACCAATCCACGTGAAAAATCCCTCGGATGTCAAAAAAAATGATCATCATTGCTTTAAATTTTGATTTGCTCTGCTGTGCTTTCTTTTGCCTTCATGAAGTGGGGCTCTTCCGTTGCATGGATTGGCGCTTACTTTCTGGGTCGTATTGAAACAACCAAGTTTCATCACAAGTGATTATGTTCTCTAAAAAGTATGGGTCGTTTTCAATGTTTTGAAGAATGTCAGCACACATGTTCATTCGAATTTCATTTTGTTCAGGAGTGAGAAGTCTCGGCACCATCTTCAAACACATTTTTTTCATGTTGAAATTGTTACATAAAATCTGTCAAACAGTTTCCTTGTCAATGTTAATTAACTCAGCAAATGCTCAAATGCTCAGGGGACGATTTTGTTGATCGATTTCACCGACTTTTTCGATGTTAGCATCTGTTTTTGATGTGCTGGGATGACCGGGGCACTGATCGTCTCCGATCCCTTCCCTTCACACTTTAAACCTTTTAAACCACTTGAAAACTTGAGTATGAGATACTCATCACCATACACTTGCTTCAACAAATCATACGTTTCTGTAACGGATTTTCCAGGTTTCACACAGAATTTCACATTGACGTGTTGCTCCACTTTAACACTTAACATTATTCCGATGGAGAACAAGAACACGATCCACTTCAAGCAATGGCTACTGCCAAACTGTTTGTGGCACGACCTTGAAATTGTAACCGTGAATGGAGGGGACAGCACGAGCCAATACCACACACCGCTCACTGTTACCAAGTTTACAAGGAAGCAGAAACAAATTAAGTCCGTTATTTTATAGCCACACCACGTAGGGATCAACGCCTTTGATACAAACTCTTATACTATCCGATCTTATTTCACAATGTCTCATGATAAGTACACTGGAAACCAGTCATAAAACTCATTTATCTTTGCTGACATCAGCATTCATATTTACAAAGGCTTAAACATGGCTCATTTTTTATTTCTTTATAAACAATTAAATTTATTACACTGTATTTACACTCATACACTAGCAACGAGTGTATAATTCCAGCTGCCAAATGACCGAGACTGGTGTGAGGCTACTATTTAATCACTTTGCCTCGAAAATTTTAGCAAACCAGCCAAACACAACATGGCGTCTTTACTCAAAAGGTGTAAACCAGACAGCCCTGCCATGCCAGCAGTTAGGAAAGCAATTATAAACAGGGTGAAATGAAAGGAACAGAAGTGTGGCAAAAATAGTCTAAAAGTGCAGTGCAGTGAAGTGAGGTGAAGTGTAGTGATGTGAGGTGAAATGGAGTGGTAGGAAATTTAAATGACATTAAGCCAAATGAGAGGATAGTGAAGTGTAGTTGGGTGAAGTTTAAATGAGAGGAAGTGATGTGTTGACAAGTGTCGTGAAATGGAGTGAAGTGTAGTGAAGAGGAGTGAAGGTGTTAGTAACAGAGTGTTTACCATTATTAGAAGATATCTAGATCATATGAAGTTTGTTGTTTATATGGCTTTTTCACTTATAACATTCTTTCATTCCTATGGTTCCACTTTTTATCATTGTATATACATATACATATATATATATATATATATATATGGATTATGTTTTGTATGCTTCTACTTAATTTTGTAAATTATGTATTTTTATTGTTATGTATGGAATGTTGTGTATTCTGTTTCATTGAGTTCTGTGCATTGTTTGTGTGTAAATGTGTACTGTACTACTGCCACGGGGTGTCAACCCAATTGCAGTTAACATAATATATCATATATCATATCATATAATATCATATCACATCATATCATATCATATCACATCCTGTAACACAAGGTATTTAACTGTGATGCACACGATGCAATGTAGTTTAACCCACCTGTGAACTGCGTAAGTGTATCTGCTCGCAGTCGGTAGCGAGGGATCTGCTCTTCCAAGAGACTTATGATCTCTATTTCAGGCAGCTCCCCTCCACTGCACACGTCTAGAAAACGAAATTACGAATAATGACAATAAGTTCACAAGAGTGAAATGTGAAAGCCTGGACAATACTGTAAATGTCTCAACAACAGCTGGGGCCACATTTGCAATTTTTGTATCAGTATCCTGTATAATTTGAGCTTTGTGTGTGAATTACATCCCAGAATTTATAAAGAAACATTCACAAGATTGTAACAAAATAAGTATATTTCAAAATAACGGTAATTCAAACTAGAAGCACAGATAACTTGGTCAATATAGGGATTAGGCAGTAAGGTGGGATCAGATGACATACAGAATTTTTCATCTACAGCATCCAAACCAGATATGAGGCCCACCCAGCCTCCTACCCAATGTGTACCAAGGTGTCCTTTCACTGGACAGGGTAGCCACAGCATGAAGCTGACCACTCACCGCCTAGTGTCATCTGGTGATAGGGACAATACTCCACTCCACATTCATCAATATGACATGATTATTAATTATGCACAGGGGCAACATAAACTTTTAAGATCACTAATTTAAATTAACATTTGTATTCTGTTAAATAAGAAAAAAGTTCAAAAGATTGTCTTGTCCTGTGTCATGTAGCAGCACCATCAGTGTCACCAAATGAACAACAAGGTGTGTACCTGTTGTAACAAATGTTTGTATGGAGACACTGTTAGATACCAAAAATTGTGCATAACAACTGTATGCCTCCACAGTCCTCAGTAATTCACATATATGAATAGTATCCACTGCGTATTTTCATTTCTTGTGATTAAAATGCAGGGAAAAATCACAGCATACAGACAGATAATATATCATATGAAAATAGGGCAAAGTTGAAATATTTCCAAACAACACTTTACATCTTATATTTATTGAACCACGCATCATTGTAATAGTTGAAAACAAAAGACCAACTTGATGAAACTTGCTATTTTTATTTCACTTCTTATGCGCTCAACATGTTTTGGACATTAATATATCCTGAAGCCGGCAACGCGGATACCACACCAAAACACATCGAACCAAGAACACACGACCAATGTGGTAAATCAGCAGAAGAGTCGTAAGCTTCTGATGATGGATATATTAATATCCGAAACATGTTGAGCGCATAAGAAGTGAAATAAAAACAGCAAGTGAAATCAAGTTGGTCTTTTGTTTTCAACTAACACTTTACATATTTTGGTCTAAGGAAAAGGTAGAAGCTCAAGACTGGAGAAAACTACATAAGGAGGACCTTAATGTTTTATGAGGTAATCAAAGCGTGAAGGATAAGGTCAGCAGGCCATGTGACATACAGCGGGGAAAAGACAGGGATGTGGTGAGAACACCTGAAGGAAAGGATCACTCTGAATTCCCAGCCACACATGGAAGGATAATACTAAAATTGATCTAAAAAGAACAGGATGGGCATGGATTGGACTTATGTGGCTTGGGATGGGGACAAATGGTGGACTTTTATGAAAAATATAATGAACTTCCAGGCCCAATAAAATGCGAGGAATGTCTTGGCTAGATGGGGAAATATTACTTCTCAAGAAGTGCCCTGCCATGCACAGTTGGTCGGTTGGTCAGTTATCCACTTTTAAGGATAAAGAGAGGTGGACCTGCGAGTTAAATAATGGCTTAAGGATCAGACAGAAACAGCACAAGTTCTTGAATGGCCAGTGTAAAAGACAACAGCATAAGTATTAAGCACACGACATACAGATATTGACAGCAATCAGTACTAGAACATTACAGCACTGAAATTATCATTTGAAACTACTGGCTTTAATACTCAAACTAAACACAACAATACTACATTAATTGGCACAGCAAGTAACATAAGGTTGAGGAATCTGACACTAGCAGCTACTGATTCATACCCTTCACGTAATTACATATTATTAAGATGATCAAACCAATGCAGATAAAATGGGTAGAACAGCACATACAGAAGAGATGAGAAATGCATGAAAAATTACAATCAGTGAAACTGAAGCAAATTATATATTCCTTAGGAGAGTTACACATAGACAGAATTGTAATAATGAAATAAACATTACAGAAATATGGTATGGACAGGGTTAAGGTGCTGCAGAACGGATGCCAAAGACAAACTTTTGTTTGCATTGTAATAATCATGTGACACCTGATATTTTGAAAGTAGTGAGTATTTGATAATATTGGCCTTCTGTGATTTGATGACCTATAGCACAGCAGCACTGGTACAAAGAAAATGAAAGATGTAACACCATGTAGTTTCACAGAAAGGTGCCAAGGTTTTGTATCCTGAAGATGGAGGCAGCAGGGTCCTCCAAAACTTTGACACCTATGTGCCAAACTCAAAACCCAGTCTAATACTCTCAATATTAATAACCCTCTGTGTTCCATTCAAGTCAGCAATTTCTGAGTGAACCCAGATACCAGAAACATTACATCATGGGGTGGTGTGTGTTTGGTCACAAAATTAGATATTTTAAGAGTTATGGAAGAGAACAAGTATATACTAAACTGACATGAGAAGAATGTCCCATTATATTTCAGTGTACTTATATATGCAACCTATGTTCTTGAGGACACAAGTATATGCCACGCTCACGAGCTTCTCCACTCACCAGCCTCCCATGCTTCTAGAATAGTTTTCCTTCTCTCCTGAAGGTCTGTTGACCGCTTTCTGATCCTAGGGCATACAAAAGACCCTAGGAACATGACCTAGCAGTGAAACACTTGCTAGTACCAGCACAAACGAGCTACACCGCAGCAAGGAACCAAACTGAGACCAGGCATGGTGATCTCATATATACACACACTGAGTACAGAAATAATTCACATCTGGAATACAGCCAGCAAAACGTTTTGTGTCCTGAGGCTGGGAACCTTAAGTACTGGCAGAATGAAAATTTGTAAATTTCACTACACTCATTCAATTACAAGTCTTCAAGGGTAACATCTAAACAACTTAGGAAATGTATGCATCGTGTGGTGAGTTCGCTCAATTCTGTTCAATTCTTTCGAAATAATACACAGCAAAAGTGGAGTAATGTGATGCGATTTCTATCTAAAGTGTTTGTCCGAAATAATTTTTGGTCCAAAGAACATTAAGCGAGTTAAACCCTAGATACGTGCAGCCACGCAAAGTAAGTCAACCACGTGCAGTGCCCCTTACGTCGACAAGCCTGAATCCAAGTTGGAACGCGTCGGAACATTTCTGTAAAATCGCCAACATCAAATTTGACCATCTGTTCCGTGTTTTACGGAATGCGTCACGTGGACGGACGCAAGGCCAGTGACACGGCAAACGCTAATGGACGCATTTACGCAAACTTTAGTTGCGAATGCGCCAAAAGTAATATGCGGCCCCTTGATCCATGGTACAGCACCAGTGCGCAAAAAAGTTCTTCGTTTTTTACACTATGTAATATTTTTATAACTGCCCAGATTATACAAGGGCAATTTTAAACGCCCACACACATCGCTCGGCACTCGGGCCGTTCCGCTTTACGACGGGCAGGCTAGCGACCGTCGCTATTTGAATTTGCCGGCAGTAGCGATCCACGGGTGTTACGTTAAAGCACTGGAATGACATTAGGTTCTGCACTCACCCTATTTAAGGTGCCGGGATAGCTCAGTCGGTATAGCGACTCGCAAGGGCCTGGAAGTTCCGGGGGATCGAATCCCCGTGGAGGCGAGATTTTCCGCACCCGTCCAGACCGGCCCTGGGGCCCACCCACCGGGTCTTTCCCGGGGGTAAAGCGGCCAGGGCGTGGCGCTGACCACCCAACCCCATCTAGCGCCGAGGTTAAGGAAAGAGTACAGATATACCTCTACTCCCCCTCTTGGCCTTCGTTGCCTGTTCTAGGGTGAACTTTACCTTTTTCTTTTACCCACCCTACTTAAATAATAGTAAAGATAAAGCTGTCCCTGTCCACCCCATGAAGGCACATAGGGGGAGGAGACACACAGATACACTGTTTAATTTCGACGCTAGACTGAGGTGAGTGGTCAACTTCACGCCCCGGCCGCTTTAACCCCGGAAAGAACCCCGGTACCCATTGTACAGGAGGCTGGGTGGGCCCTAGGGCCGGTCTGGACGGGTGCAGGAAGTCTAGTCCCAACGGGGATTCGATCCCCGGACCGCCCAGTTCGTAGTGAGTCGCTATAACGACTGAGCTATCGCGGCCCAAGCAATTTTATTATTACGGTAAATTTCTGGAACAAGAGTTCAGTTTACGGTGGATGTGACAAAGGAAAGAAAACTGATTTGTGTCTGGAATCCTGAAATTAATGAACATTAGAATCATAGAGGAAAGTGGAGTTGTAGAGAATGATTTTGGACAACGTGTACACGTTTCAGCGTTTGTAGGGCATGGGGTTGTATGGTAATAAACACGAGAATACGATCACGTGGGATGTGACGTCATCCTTGTCTGGAAGAAATACACGTTTCGGAGGAAAGTCCTACCTCCATCTTCAAGGCAGAAAACAGCATTTTCATAATATCCTTCCAAAAGCATTATGTGTGATAAGGTATGAAAAAAATACGCATGAACACACAATTAAGACTATTAACTGGAAGTTTAAAAAGCTGTTCCACATCACAGCTCTTCTATTCCGAAGATGGTGGAGTAGGTTCCTGCAGACGTTGTCACATATGCAACACACTAATGGTGACACACACCAGATACTCATTGCTTTCAGCACATCAAACCTCACATTCAAGGCCATTTTCAATCCAAAGCAGAAGCTGAACATTAAAAGCCAGACAAATTCATTCAAAACTCTACCATCCTCATGTGTGAATGACACAGACAAATGAGTGCTGCAGTATGTGAAGGAACATTACAAATGGTTTCCACCTTATTTTTTCAGTCTTCATATTTTCAGAAAAAACGTAGAAAACATTTCCCCTTCAACTTAATATGAAAAAGGGGAAGTTGTTGAAGATGGGGTTGAAAAAGGGGAGGAGTGAAATATCAGAGCAGCTGCTCTCCTATGGCATTACAGTACAAAACCATCATGATTGTGATCATCATCATTAGCACAAATGGCGCCATATTATCCATCATCATCATATATCACAGTAAGAACATCATCATTATCATTATAGCCAAGTCATCATCATTAACTTGAGTTGAGAGCAGTCAGAATCCAGTGCCTGGAAGGGAGTTTACTCTCCCCATACCCCATACATTGTAATTTTCCCTCCAGTGTGTTCAAATGCTGGGCTATATAATCCCCCTGGTATAGCCTGAGAAATGTAGTTTGTGACCTGAGTTCCAGCGTAACTCTTCTAGTGCTGCAGCAACACAGTTACTTTCACACAAACTCTGACACCTGGAATTTCGTGACAGTTCATTCTATGATCACGGGCTTCCGACATGTAGTTATGTGTATTCTGGCAGACAGGTAGCAACATTTTGGTGGAAATTAACATGCAAGCAGCAGGTTCCTCTCAAACACCGGTACCTTTCTACAATACATCACCTCATACTCCAAGAGACAGTAATCTTTCAGAAAACTTCTGCTGCTTTTAATTTCAAAATACAAGTGCTTCATTACACATACGTCTAACTCAAAGACCACTTAGAGTGCCAGCAGTAACCAGGTTAAAAGATCATATAAGGACCTATAAGAGCACGGAAAAGACAGTATAGTGGCAGCCTCATAAGGATTTTAATTAATGCAACTGTTAACGAGAAATCTGGGAATGTGTTATTTTTTTAAGAAGACCAAGGACCGGTGACTACTATTCAGGTACTGTAAAGGATACTTGTACAATGGTCAGAATCTGTATTTATGCATCTAATTTCTAGTTTAATGATTAGCTTGACAATGTAACATCATTCAGTCTGGGAAATACCACCTTACCACATAAAAATTGCGTGATTCTCCTACATATTCCTGTTGAAAATCTGACAAAGTTTGTTGAGCTATTTTTCTTTGTGAACATGCACCCTAGTGAAATTACTGAATGCTCCTCCTGTGATGATAAACTTCCACAGTTTATTAAAAGCCATAAAAAAACTCCCAATTAGTTTATTTTCTTGTACATTGTTACAACAGTGAATAGCATAATCAAAATTACGAATTTTAAATCAAATACATTCATAGTATACTACTATGTATAATATAAATTTTGTTAAATTTATATGGAACAAGAATCAGTGGCAGGTTTTCTGAAACATTTTGCAATTTAAAGTTATCACAGCGGTGATATTAAGCTTAGTCTTGACCAGGTGTACACATATCCTGGGTGTCAGGTCATCATGGTGACTGAATTTTGTGTGGTGGCACCTAATATTTGTGGGTAGTCAATGTGAAACCTGCTTCATGTCACTCTTCTGGCACCTACAATTTTTGGAAAATCTGTGTACCTCTGGTCTTGTTGGAAGGCTGCCTGCACCATGAGGGCAGAAGAAATGGAAGCAGACTGTTCCTCCAGAAGGGGGTAGCTTCTCTAACAGACTACAACACAGTGTCACAATCCTCAAGACTGTAACCTACATTATGCTGATAAGTTTTTACATACATACACATTATTCAGTACAATCACCCACATACAACAACAAATGCATGCAATTTATATAAAATCACAGATCATCTATATATATTAATTCACCTACATATCTCAGAAATAAATATATAAATAAATACATACACATATTCTTTATTAAATTGTGAGCACTTGTTGGTGTATGTGGGTGATTAAAGTTACAATGCAAGGAATGAATAACAGTAAATTATTCAGTACAGTTTTGACATATGTTTAACGAAACTGCACCATGAACATTACATACAAGTTCAGGCCTACATTATTTTATGTTAAATATAATAGTAATATGACAAGGAAGGTGGGAATCACTGAACTTATCAGTGCAGAGTCTTTCTCCTAACATGCTAAAAGCTGCTAACTCTATAAAGCAACCCCCCCCCCCACCTTTTAAAGATACCTTGGAACCCTACGGTACATGACAAACAATAATAATTTAATCACTAAAGTGTTAGATATTTTAAAGTTTTAATGCTGAATAAAATAAGATGAAAAAAGTTAATGTTACATGTTCAAATATTTAATCAGAGCAGTGCTGATCCACAAAGTTTTAGTTAACTCTTAGATAAAAGACCTGAGGTTCTCATAATGGTGAATATTAAAATTACAGTCATCTGAGATATAACAAAGTGTACTTTGGTAGATATGTGTCAATATATGGAATGCATCTGCTGCTTCCATCTTCAAGGGCTACCCTGATGATGGAGGAGATTCCTCTGAAACATTGGTAACTACCACATTACAATCCCAAATTTAAATTAATTTTAAGATTTTCATACATCTAAATGCGCAAGCCCATCTAGTTCCTAGCTGTATGTGTGCTTGATTATAATACTATAAATGCTAAAATTTGATCTTGGTGGCAAAGAGCATCTCTGATAGTATCAAACACATCTTGTCACATGTGCTAATTAATGTACTATGCTATCTCAGGTCACTTACATTATCAGTGCTGCAGCCTGCAGGATTTTCTGCCACTACGCAGTATTTACTCAGCTTATCAACAAATTCACTGATTTATAGGAAACAAGAGGTTAATTCATGAGTTCATAAAAGCTTCTGATGATATACTGCTATAAGACATTGCAGCCTGGTCTACTGACATTTCACACAGTCTATATCAATTTCTACATAGTGTTTCCATTTTTGCATACTCTCTCACATACTTTCTTCCTGTGAGATGTCCAAACCAAAAGTTTGTGCACATTTCTAATTTCCGCCATGCATGCTATATGCCTGCCCATCTCTTCCTCCTTCATTTAACCACTGTAACACAGAATGTCCATTTTATTGTATCCCTGAGCACGGCAGCTGTCACTGCATGTCCTGGCAGATGCAAGCTTTCATTGTGATGAAACTGTCATGTTAGGGGAGACAACAGAAGAGACCCCATGTTAGGGGAGACAATAGAAGAGACCCCATAATACTTCTGCCACGATAAGTGTACAAATACCTGTAATGGTCTCTGCGTCCCGCACAGTGTCTCTTGACGGTGAATCCAGTGCCAGCAAGTTGGCAGGTCCCACTGGACCACTGCAGCAACTCTCTGGATTGGCCAGCTTGACAGTAGACAACAGTGAAGAGGAGATGTCTACCAACTCCCCTTCTCCTGCCTGCACAAAATTAAAAACATTGGTAAGTTAACTGGCCAAATCTTAAAAGGGGGTGATCTGAAACCCAAACATCAAACAAATGAAGTCAGACCTAGATTAACTGGAGGGGGCATAAGCGCCCTGGTTTCCTTAAACCAGACACTGACATGTGATTGACAACTTCCCTGTAAAATGGATCACAGTGTCACTGTGGAAGATTGCTCTCGTGAAGTAAACTGCACTCTGGGAAGGTCTCTTTAGAGTACCTGTCATTTCCAATATTCCCCAGTGTAAGTTTGATGACTGTGCTTGGACCAAGAAATTGGTTCCATCAGACTCCAAACAGGAAGTCCGACATGTCCACACTACTCAACAGTTAAGTGTCACTATAGTTGTTTTGTGACTTTGTGCTCAGTTAGCTCTGTGACAGTAGACAAAAGAACTTCAGATACATTATATAAGATAAATTATTCCCATTTTTGGAGCAGAAAAAATGTATTTTGTTGTACATTTCAAATTTTTTTTAAACCATGTTCTCTCAGAGTGAAAATTCAAGGGATGCAGAAAATGGGAACAAAATAAAACAAAACGAAAAAAAGAAAATGATAAAAAAGACAAGCAAGGTGCCCAAACTGACTACTTATTTTGGGTAATCAAGATTGAGCTCTTTAAAAGAATCCATACAGCTGTATGAATCATTACTCTGGGCTTTGCAATGAACACAAACAGACAAAAATAATAAAAATCTCATAAATGATGGATGCTGCAAGGAAAGTGTGATAAGAAAGAAAACGGTACAGGAAGTATTGCCTGTTAAGTGGAGAAGTCCCGAGAAGGAAGACAACATATCTTCTTATGGATTTACCTCAATGTGCCCTGGTGTCATTACAGATGCGTATGTATTGGCATATGACGTGCAAACTGTGATCTGTGATTCGTTAAATGAAAGCTACAGTGAGCGAATAATGATTGCATTACAACCTTTGAATACAGGGGATATAACAAACAAGATAAAGAAGAACAAGAAGCGTTTAAAAATCTCAGTAAATGCTCCTGAATGTACTGATCAACCTATTCAGCCTGTGCTAAAACCAAAAGCTCAAGTCACGAAGAAAAAAATTCATTATCATTAATTCTGTTACAATATTTCAAATTTTAGTATTAAATACTGAAATATTTAAGTCGCAAATATAGATAAATGTTTGTATATCACTTATTTTAAAGCCATGATTTGAGGAATCACTCTCCTTCAACTACTTGGCCCAGAAGACAAATGGCGCAACAACCCTTCAAAACGTCGGTAACTATGTATCAAAGTTCACCCTAGAACAGGCCATGAAAGCACAGAGTGGGAGCAAAGGTATAGTTCTATTCCTTCTTTAACCTCGACGCTAGACCGGGGTGGTTAGTCGTCATGTTCCGGCCGCCGTATCCCGCCCTCCCAGAAAAGAAAGCTGCGCATTGGACAGGAAGCTGGGTGGTCCCCAAGGTAGGTATTGACGAGTGCGTAAAATCTCGCCCCGCCCCCCCCCCACCCTCCGCACCGGGGTTCGAACAACGAACCATCCAGCCCGTAGCGAGTTGCTATACCGACTGAGCTATTCCGGCTCACCTTCAACACATTTCGCTTAAGATCCTGGACGTCCACGCACGTCCTCATCACCATTATAATTTGCAATCATCAATAAAATAAATAAACAAGACAGGCAATGTACATACAAACATAAAAATGACGCGCGTTCGCATAACCACTGTTGCCGTAGAAAAGCAATATGTATTACACATTCTGAGTGTGAATCTGCAAAACGCATGCGCCGTATTGTCATCTGTGGTCTGTCCTGTTCTACCATATTGTTCTAGATTATCTCATGAACGGCGCGATTTTCGGGTAAACGTTATTGAACATAAAACTGTGTTTTGATCTTCTCTACAACTATTGTCTGAAACAATTTCATTCTAAAAATAATTTATAGAGATATCGACATACGTCTTCATGTAAAGTGCTCGTTATTCTTGTCAGATTTTAATGAACCTTGAGTTTTCTCAACCGATTTTCGAAATACAGTAGAACTCCACTTATCCGGATCGCCTTGGCCCTTCGGGTAAACTTGTCGAGAATGCTGCAAAATAACTTTCCTTGAAATTACCGGTTATCGGATTAAGTACAGTACAGTGTTACGGCTTCTGAAATCAGGCGTAGTCGAAAGGTTTAGAAGCAGGTACATACTGTAAATAGTAACAGCCGAACTTCAAACTGCCTGTGTAACCTATTTTCAAAGAAAAATCCAACTATCCGTATTTTCTGCATATCCGGATGGCTCGGCGTCCCGATTAATCCGGATAAATGGAGTGCTAATATATACTCAAATATAAACTATAACGAAAATCCATCCAGTGGGAGCCGAGTTGTTCCATTCGGACGGACGGACAGAAATAACGATGGTTAACAGTCGCTGTAGGCAATTTTGCGAACGAGCCTAAAAAACACGCCACTCATTCTCGAATTGTTCGTCCATATTCTTGTCATAAGACTTGTTTCCTGCTTGCTCCAACTACTCAGCCATTGCTGGCTACGCTGAACGCCATATTCGTAACTGCTTGTTTTCTCTTCAAGCTTATTTCAGTCACAGAATTCAAGTTCCGGGAAGGGTGACAAGGAGGGGCGAACTACCTTCTATGCAAAACAATAAACCCTTCCAGTTGTCGGTGACAATAACAGCTACTTAACATAATGTTTACTCCTCGTTAGTAAGTTTTCTTTCTTATTTATTTATTTGGCAGGCTGTACAATGTTTCCACATCTTCCTGTGCCCATTTGACAATTATATAATCTTCTTCCTCCAGTTCCTTCTGTCATTCCAGTCTTCTTCCATTAATCCCTTTTCTCCCATCAGTCATCTTATCCCTTCCGCCCAGGTAAGTTCAGATTTACCTCGTTTTCTTCTTCCTGGTGAGCTCCATTTCATAACTTATTTTGGTAATCTCCCCTCTTCCATTCTTTGAACATGTCCATGCCACTGAAGTTGTTTGGTATAGCAATTTTCTTTTTTTGATGAGCAGGGGGCTGGCCTGCTGCATCAACCCCCCAACCTGGAGGACCAGGTGATTTTTGATCAAGGTTTTGTAAGTTTTCTTTCAAAGTCTCAAAAAGATATCACCTTCTTCCCGAGCGTCTTGTAGAAATATGGCACTTATGGTTCTTCCACGGAAAATCTTGAATTGCCTGGTCACAAGGGCGAAGGCGTCCCTACCTATTTACCAGTCGTTGACATGGCCTAACATCCCAGAAATATTCCAAGTTTTTTGACTGCCTGACCTTGAATATGGAGACATTACGACATTTCGAAACGTCGATAATATTCCAAACGAAATGAGGCTTCATCAACACCTTGAGAAAAACTCAAATTCCGCAGTATTACTATTCTACAGTGGTCTTACGCGTTCAGAAAACGCCATCCCGAAATCACGAAGCAGAATTTACAGCTGGGATTCAATCTTCCGAAAACCTCCATCTCCGCAAAAGGACAATGCATCCCCCTACTGAGGAGTGTGATGAAAAATAACCACCACATACACAAAATTCATAATGTTGAATGAACAGAGATAACAACCGTTCAAAAAATAAGGCGTTTCTTGCAGCGGTAAACACAAAGATTACGGACTTCCGTCACGTGACACCGTGTAGTTTTGTAGATGAACTTATACCCTGATGACAACTAAGAAGGTTCTTCCGAAACGTTCTATCACATCTGACTACACGACGTCACAGTCCAGTAGCTCATAATCTTAAGAAGCCCGACGTAAGTCGAAGAATGAAAATTAGCAAGGCTGTTCCTTTTTAAGCCGAAATGGTGCTTACTGTGAGGCTGTTGATTCTGAATGAAGCCAAATGTTGCACAACGGCCGGAAAAGTTGACATCCCACGTTATGCGATGACATTACTTGGACCCGCACATCACCTGCGTGCTATTGTTGAATGGACATCAAAATGTGTATTCTGTTTCCTGCCAGAAGACCTGGCATCACGCCACGGACAGCGCATGTTACGTAATGAGTGCAAGAGCCGCTTGAAAGAGGGCAATGATCCTTCAATCGTTTTGATGTGCCCCATACGGCAAAACATATCCTGAATGGAGAACTGTCTTTGCTGGAACCAGTCCCGAGAAAACAGAGTAAACGCCGGCGGAAACTGCCGAGTGTAAACTGGAATAAAATAAATAACAAGAAACATAAAGAAACTGGACAGCCTGAATACCTAAAGATCGTGTTCCAACAGTAAGCTTTCCGCACGGTGCTTCCTGGAATGTGAGAATAAACGATTGGCAATAATGTAAACTATGGAGGTAAAGTTTTCTCTCTTCATGCCACGGAGGCGTGTAGGGGAAACAGCGGTATAGCACCACCCTTTCTTAACCTAGGCATTAGATGGGGTGAGTGGTCAACTTCACGCTGTGGCCGCTTTACACCCCCCCCCCCCCCCCCCCCGGGAAAAAAAAAGGGGTGACGTTTGAATGGGGGGGGGGGGGGGGACCACACAGGGGGTGGGCGCTTGGGGGGGGAAAACCCTTTGGTACGGGTTGA
>Ga0131853_10010057_pt1 | contig 17309 bp, 14 predicted proteins | sample TergutLab28metaG_FD_92764 | JGI IMG/M metagenome (GOLD analysis project Ga0131853, IMG submission 92764) | Labiotermes labralis P1 segment gut microbial communities from Petit-Saut dam, French Guiana - Lab288 P1 (version 2) (version 2) | ecosystem: Host-associated > Arthropoda: Insects >... | reverse complement strand
GTGGTCGCAGCCGACGACGGCGTCATGCCGCAGACGGTGGAAGCGATCAACCACGCCCAGGCGGCCGACGTGCCGATCGTGGTCGCGGTGAACAAGATCGACAAGGAAGGCGCGAACCCGGACAAGATCCGTCAGCAGCTGACCGAGTACGGACTGGTCACCGAGGAGTACGGCGGCGACACCATGTTCGTCGACATCTCGGCCAAGCAGGGCACCAACATCGATGCCCTCCTGGAAGCGGTGCTGTTGACCGCGGATGCCTCCCTGGATCTGCGCGCCAACCCGGACATGGACGCTCAGGGTGTCGCCATCGAGGCGCACCTCGACCGTGGTCGTGGTCCCGTCGCGACCGTGCTCATCCAGCGCGGCACGCTGCGGGTCGGCGACTCGATCGTCGCGGGCGACGCCTATGGCCGCGTCCGTCGCATGATCGACGAGCACGGAGACGACGTCGAGGAGGCTCTGCCTTCGCGTCCCGTCCAGGTCGTCGGCTTCACGTCGGTCCCCGGCGCAGGCGACAACCTGCTCGTGGTCGACGAGGACCGGATCGCCCGTCAGATCGCGGACCGGCGTAATGCACGCAAGCGCAACGCGCTCGCTGCCCGCAGCCGTAAGCGCATCAGCCTGGAAGATCTGGATGCCGCGCTCAAGGAGCACAACGAGCTCAACCTCATCCTCAAGGGCGACAACTCCGGCACCGTCGAGGCGCTGGAAGAGGCCCTCATGGGGATCGAGATCGATGACGAGGTGCAGCTGCGTGTGATCGACCGCGGTGTCGGTGGCATCACCGAGACCAACGTCAACCTGGCGTCCGCGTCCAACGCGATCATCATCGGCTTCAACGTCCGTGCCGAGGGCAAGGCGACGGAGCTGGCGAACCGCGAGGGTGTCGACATCCGGTACTACTCGGTGATCTACCAGGCCATCGACGAGGTCGAGAAGGCCCTCAAGGGCATGCTCAAGCCGGTCTACGAGGAGGTCACCCTCGGCAAGGCGGAGATCCGTGCCATGTTCCGCTCCTCGAAGGTCGGAAACATCGCGGGTTGCCTCGTCACGGATGGCATCGTTCGCCGCAACGCGAAGGCTCGCCTGATCCGCGACAACGCGGTGATCGCCGAGACGATGACCATCTCGTCGCTCAAGCGCGAGAAGGACGACGCGACCGAGGTCCGCGAGGGCTACGAGTGTGGTCTGACGGTGACGTACTCCGACATCAAGGTCGGCGACGTGATCGAGGCCTACGAGCTTCGCGAGAAGCCGCGCGACTAGTCGCAAGCAGCGTCCCTCCCCGGCGGCTTCGGCCGCCGGGGAGGGACGACCCGGCTGTGCCGGGAATCGACTCGTCTCACACCGGAGGGAGGACTGGTGTATCTCGGCGCGCTCGAGATGGACATTCTGTTCGGCGATGTGCGGTCATTGAAGGAGAAGCGGTCGCTGGTGCGGCCGATCCTGACCGAGCTGCGGCGATACGGCGTGTCTGCTGCCGAGACCGGCGAGCAGGACCGCTACCGGCGGACCCTGCTCGGAGTCGCGGTGGCGAGTTCGGGGGTCGATCATGTTCACGAGGTGCTCGATCAGTGCGAGCGGCACGTCGCTGGACGACCGGAACTGCAGCTACTTGCAGTTCGACGAAGAATTTTCGGCCCTGAGGACTAGCACGGACCAGCACCGGCTGGCACCGACCAGCACGGGCTGACGCGGGAGACATCCCAGAGAGGAGACTGGTTGCCATGGCAGATCCTGCACGCGCACGCAGGCTCGCGAAGCGCATCAGCACGATCGTCGCGACGGCGATCGACCATGAGATCAAGGACCCGCGTCTGGCCTTGGTGACCATCACCGACGCCAAGGTCACTGCCGATCTGCACGACGCCACCGTGTACTACACGGTGATGGGTACGGATCTCGATTCCGCACCCGATCTGGCCGGCGCGGCTGCGGGCCTCGAGAAGGCCAAGGGCGTGCTCCGATCCAAGGTCGGCGCCGGCACCGGGGTGCGCTTCACCCCGACGCTGACATTCGTCGCCGACACCGTGCCCGACACGGCTCGGCACATGGAGGAGTTGCTGGCGCGGGCGCGCGCCGCGGACGATGCGGTGGCCCGGGCCCGGGAGAACGCGCAGCCTGCGGGCGACGCGGACCCTTACAAGGAGCCGCGGGAGGCGTCCGAATCCGCGCCCGAGGACGACTGACTCGGGGCACCATGACTCACTGTCCGGACACCACGCGTCCGTTGCTCACGCCGCGGGACCTGCAGTTGCAGGATGCGGTAGACGTGCTGGACGCGGCGAGATCGGTGACGATCCTGTGCCACGTCCAGCCTGACGCCGACACGATCGGAAGCGGTCTCGCGCTCGGAATCGTGTTCGCGCGCAAGGGGATTCCGGTGCAGGTCGCGTTCGCCTCGCCGGCCGAGCTGCCGATCTCGATGGACGACCTGCCGGGGCGGCATCTGCTGGCGCGGGTCGACGACGTCGCCGACGAGGTGGACCTGCTCGTCACGGTCGACTGCGGCAGCGCCGGGCGGTTGGGCTCGCTCGCGTCACGGCTCGACGGAGCGCGGCAGTCGCTGGTGATCGACCACCATCGGTCGAACACCCGCTTCGGCATGCTCAACGTGGTCGACGACTCCGCCGAATCCACGACGGCGGTGCTGGCGAAGCTGTTCGACCTGTGGGGCGTGACGATCGACGCGGATCTGGCGCACTGCCTGTTCGCGGGTCTGGTCACCGACACCGGTTCGTTCCGGTGGGGGCAGGCCGGCACGCACACGCTCGCGGAGCGCCTGCTGGGCACCGGTATCGACGGTGCGGCGATCACGCGGCGCCTCCTCGACACCCACCCGTTCGGATGGCTGCCGATGCTGGGGTCGGTCCTCAGCTCGGCGGTTCTCGTCGCGGATGCGGTCGGCGGTCGTGGTCTGGTCCACGCCGTGATCCGGTGCTCGGACTCGGCCGGACTCGGCGCCGAAGAGGTCGAGAGCGTCATCGACATCGTCCGCACCACCGCTGAAGCGGAAGTGGCTGCGGTGTTCAAGGAGTTGGCGCCGAACTCGTGGTCGGTGTCGCTGCGGTCGAAGGAGACGGTGGACGTCGCCGCGGTCGCCGAACGTCTCGGCGGCGGCGGGCACCGCTTCGCGGCGGGATACACGGCGAGTGGTCCGAGTGAGACCGTCGTCGCCGCGCTGCGCGAGGTCCTCGACTGACTTGACGGAGACCTCCGCCGACGAGAAACCCGGGGAATCTGCGGCCGACGCGGGTCCGCGGCGGATCCTCGGGTTGGCGCTGCCGGCACTCGGGGTGCTCGCCGCGGAACCCCTCTATCTCCTGCTCGACATCGCCGTCGTCGGCCACTTGGGCGCGCTCGCGCTCGCCGGCCTCGCGGTCGGTGGGCTGATCCTGGCCCAGGTGAGCACGCAGCTCACGTTCCTGTCGTACGGCACCACCGCGCGCGCGTCGCGCATGTTCGGCGCCGGCCGGGAACGTGACGCGGTGGGCGAGGGCGTGCAGGCGACGTGGCTCGCGCTCGGCATCGGCGCCGTACTGGTGGTGCTCGTTCAGATACTTGCCGGCCCGATCACGAGCCTGATCGCCGGATCCGGTGACATCGCGGCCGAGGCGGAACGCTGGTTGCGGATCGCCGTGTTCGGGGCTCCGCTGATCCTGGTGGCGATGGCCGGCAACGGCTGGATGCGGGGCGTGCAGAACACGCTGCGCCCGCTGCGGTTCGTCCTCGTCGGGCAGGTGCTGTCGGCGGCGCTGTGCGTGCTGCTGGTGCACGGCGTGGCCGGCGCGCCCCGCTGGGAACTTGCCGGATCGGCGGTGGCCAACGTCGCGGGCCAGGGCACGTCGGCAGTGCTGTTCATCGTCGCGCTGTTGCGCACCGGTGTATCGCTTCGCCCGCGCCCGGCAGTCATGCGCGCGCAGTTGGTGCTGGGGCGCGACCTTATCCTGCGCAGCCTGGCGTTCCAGGCCTGCTTCCTGTCGGCCGCCGCGGTCGCCTCACGCTTCGGAGCGGCGGCGGTCGCCGCGCACCAGGTGGTGCTGCAGCTGTGGAATTTCGTCGCACTGACGCTCGATTCGCTGGCGATCGCCGCGCAGACCCTCGTCGGTGCCGCGCTCGGCCGCGGACAGATCCGTGGGGCCAACCGCCTCGCGTGGCGTCTGACGCGGTGGTCCGCGGTATTCGCGACGGTCTTGGCGCTCGCGTTCGCAGCGGGTCATGCGCTGGTGCCGACGTTGTTCACCGACGACTCGGAGGTCCTCGACCAGGCGACGATCGCGTGGTGGTTCTTCGTCGGCATCATGCCGGTCGCCGGGGTGGTCTTCGCACTCGACGGGGTTCTGCTCGGCGCCGGCGACGCGGCATTCCTGCGTACCGCGACGCTGGGGTGTGCCCTGGTAGGTTTCCTGCCGCTGATCTGGTCGTCGCTCGTGTGGGACTGGGGGCTGGCCGGAATCTGGGCGGGGCTTACCGTGTTCATGGTTCTGCGGATGCTGGCGGTGCTGTGGCGTACGGCGTCGGGTCGGTGGGCGGTAGCCGGTTCCGATCTCCAGGCGCGGGAGACGAAAGGGTAGGGGTGTGGCAGGCAAGTTGATGGCGGTGAGCGACACGCACGTCGGGCACCGGGGTAATCGGCCGATCACCGAGGAGATCTTCCCGGACTCGCCCGACGACTGGCTGATCGTCGCCGGTGACGTGTCGGAGAAGGCCGAGGACATCCGCTGGGCGCTGACGTTGCTGAAGAGTCGCTTCGCGAAGGTGATCTGGGTGCCGGGCAACCACGAGTTGTGGACCACGGCGAAGGACGCGGTGCAGATGCACGGCAAGGCCCGCTACGACTATCTGGTCGAGATGTGCCGCGAGATCGGCGTGCTCACCCCCGAAGACCCGTACCCGGTGTGGGAGGGCGACGGCGGTCCGGCCACGATCGTCCCGATGTTCCTGCTCTACGACTACACGTTCCTGCCGGACGGGGCGGTCGACAAGGCCGACGGCCTGCGGATCGCGCGGGACAAGAACGTCGTCGCCACCGACGAGTTCCTGCTGTCGTCGGAGCCGTACGCGACGCGGGACGCGTGGTGCCGGGCGCGCCTCGAGGAGACCCGGAAGCGCCTCGACGCACTCGATCTGTCGATCCCGACCATCCTGATCAACCATTTCCCGCTGGTGCGCCAGCCCACCGAGGTCCTCTACTACCCGGAGTTCTCGCTGTGGTGCGGAACCGTGGAGACCGCCGACTGGCACACCCGCTACAACGCGGCCTGCTGCGTCTACGGGCACCTGCACATCCCGCGCACCACCTACTACGACGGCGTCCGGTTCGAGGAGGTCTCGATCGGCTACCCGCGCGAGTGGCAGCGGCGCGGGCTGCCCGACAAACTGTTGCGGCAGATCCTGCCGGTGCCCGAGTACGCTCCCGGGACGCTCAACAAGTTCGGCGGACACTTCAAGATCACCGCGGAACAGGAAGCTGAGTACGAGCGCATGCGAGCGCAGCGATGACAGGGGAATCGGTTTGATCGAGCGCATTCTGCCCACCGGTGTGGCCTCCGCGGAGCTGTTCGAGGACCCGCCGGGACTGCAGCCGCACCCGCAGGAGGAATCGCTGATCGCCCGCGCGGTCGAGAAGCGCCGCCGCGAGTTCATCGGCGCCCGCCACTGCGCGCGGGTGGCGATGGCCGACCTCGGAGTGGAGCCGGGCCCGATCCTGCGGGGCGACAAGGGATCTCCCGTCTGGCCGCGGGGCGTCGTGGGAAGCCTGACACACTGCGACGGCTACCGGGCCGCAGTGCTCGGCTACGCCATGCAGGTGCGGTCCGTCGGGATCGACGCCGAACCTAACGGCCCGCTGCCGAACGGTGTGCTCGACGCCGTCAGCCTGCCGGAGGAGCGGGCGTGGCTGGCCGGGGTGGAACCGTCACCGGTGCATCGGGACCGACTGCTGTTCTGCGCCAAGGAGACGACGTACAAGGCGTGGTTCCCGCTGACCGGCCGCTGGCTCGGTTTCGAGGACGCACACATCACGTTCGACGACGGCGTCGAGACCGACGACGGGATCATCGGGTCCTTCCATTCGCGGCTGCTCGTCCCCGGAGACACCACCGACGGGGGCGCGCCGCTGACGGCCTTCGACGGGCGCTGGCTCGTCTCGGACGGCCTGATCGTCACGGCCATTTCGATGGTGTGAGCCGAGGCTGGCAGAATCGGACCACGTGCCCAAGTCTGAGAAACCGTCCTCCGGCCTCGTCGGCGCCGGTCTGCTGATCGTCGACAAGGATCCCGGGATGACCAGCCACGACGTCGTCTCCCGGTGCCGGAAACTGCTGAACACCCGGAAGGTGGGGCACGCCGGCACCCTCGACCCGATGGCGACCGGTGTGCTGATCCTCGGTGTGGAGCGCGCGACCAAGCTGCTGGGCCTGCTGGCGCTGACCACCAAGTCGTACAGCGCCACCATCCGCCTCGGGCAGAGCACGAGCACCGACGACGCCGAGGGGGAGACCCTCGAGGTGACCGGCGCGTCGGGGATCACCGACGAACAGATCGCGGCGGAGATCGCCCGGCTCACCGGCGACATCCAGCAGGTCCCGGCGACCGTGAGCGCGATCAAGGTCGACGGCAAACGCGCGCACGCGATGGTCCGGGACGGGGAGGAAGTGAAGCTGGCCGCGCGGCCGGTCACCGTATCCCGCTTCGACGTCCTGGCACGCCGTGACGTGCAGAGCGACGGCGGTGCGGATGCCCCGGCGTTCGTGGACCTCGACGTGGAGGTGGACTGCTCGTCCGGCACGTACATCCGTGCCCTCGCACGCGATCTCGGCGCCGCGCTCGGCGTCGGCGGTCACCTGACGGCGCTGCGTCGCACCGCCGTCGGCCCGTTCACCCTCGAACACGCCCGCACCCTCGAGCAGCTCGCCGAGAATCCCGGCGTCAGCCTCGACATCGACGAGGCCGCCCAGACCGCGTTCCCGCACCGGCAGATCAGCGCCGACGAGGCCGAGTCGATCAGCCAGGGGCGCTGGCTCGAACCGATCGGCCGCAAGGAGATCTACGCGGCGATCGACCCGAGCGGGCACACGATCGCGCTGATCCAGGAACGCGGCAAGCGCGCCAGTTCGGTGATGGTGGTGCGGCCGGCGACGCTGCGCTAGCGCGTCAGCTCCCGGGGAGCAGATCCGGGTAGACGAAGTGCCCCGGTCCGCCGCCGGGCTGGCTCGAGCCCATCGAGCCCGGGAAGTCGAGCGGCAGCTGGACCAGCTTGTGCGGATTGCCCTGCAGATCGGCCTGCCAGCAGTTCAGCAGGACGCCGTGGAAGCCGGTGCACACGATGCGGGTGCTGGTACCGAACGGCGACGTCAGGCGATTGCTGCTGACGAACGGGTTCCAGTAGTCGAGGTCCGTCGGCGTGAGGAAGCCGTAGTACTCGGCCGGGCCGACGGCGCTCGGTCCCTCCGGTATCGGCGGCCACTCGTCGGCGCTCGCGACCCCGGCGCCGGCAACGGCGACCGTGGCTGCGGCGCACGCCGCGGCGGCGAATCCTGCGATGCGTCGAACGGCTGCGCTCATGGCCTGCCTCGTTTCGTCGGGCCCGGAAGTCCGGGTGCGCCCGAGCCTAGACGAGCCAGATCGCCTGTGCGGCAGGGTTGCCGAGGTCGACCGTTCCCGACGACGGATCGCTGCCGAGTCGGATCGACACGGTGCCGGCGTAGTCGCGGCGTTCGACGACCGTGATCTCGGTGTCGAGCGCGATGCCCACGGAGTCGAAATAGCGCAGCATCGCCGGATCGGCGTCCGAGATGCGCGCGACACGACCGGCGTCGCCGTCCTGGAAATCACTGAGCTGCCGGGCCGGTGGCGTCGGTACCGAGCCGTCCGCCGCGGGAATCGGGTCACCGTGCGGATCGCGTTCGGGGAACCCGAGCTTGGCGTCCATCCGGTCGATCATCCGGTCGGAGACGGCGTGCTCGAGCACCTCGGCCTCGTCGTGGACCTCGTCCCACCCGTAGCCGAGCTCGTTCACCAGGAACGTCTCGATCAGTCGGTGGCGGCGCACCATCGACACCGCGGCCGAGCGCCCCGCGTCGGTCAGTGCGATCGACCCGTACCGGGCGTGATCGACCAGCCCCTGGTCGGACAGCTTGCGGATGGCCTCCGACACCGTCGACGCCGACACGCCGATGCGCTCGGAGAGCAGCTTGGTGGAGACGCGTTCGCGAGACCACTCCTGGACGGTCCAGATCACCTTGAGATAGTCCTGCGCCACCGACGACAGGGTCTCCGGGCGGGGCACCTCGCTCGGAGGGTTCACGGCTGACTTCTGAGTGGCCACGCTTACGAGCTTAGGCAACAGTCACCCGGGACACACATCAGCGCCCGGCGCCCGGAGTGTGACTTCCTACCCGTCCAGACTGTGACACCTTGTCCGTCCCCGGCAGTGACACCTTGTCCGTCCCGAACGTGACCGGTGTCGGTGGTGGCCGTAGGCTGCCACCTGTGCAGAGATGGCGAGGTCTGGACGATGTGCCGGCGGACTGGGGGCGTTGCGTCCTGACGATCGGCGTTTTCGACGGCGTGCATCGCGGGCACGCGCAGCTGATCTCACGGGCGGTCGACGCCGCCCGTGAGCGTGGAATCCCCAGTGTTCTCATGACATTCGATCCGCATCCGGCAGAGGTGGTACGCCCAGGCAGCCACCCCGCACAGCTGACGACGTTGCCGCGGCGCGCCGAGTTGGTCGAGGAGTTGGGTATCGACGTCTTCTGCGTCATGCCGTTCACGACCGAATTCATGAAACTCTCCCCGGAGCGTTACGTTCACGAGATCCTGGTCGAGCGACTCCACGTCGCCGAGGTCGTGGTCGGTGAGAACTTCACGTTCGGACGCAAGGCGGCCGGCAACGTCGATCTGCTGCGGGAGACGGGCGCTCGGTTCGGATTCGCGGTCGACGGCGTCAACCTGCTCGCCGAGCACGCGGTGACCTTCTCGTCGACGTACATCCGCTCGTGTGTGGATGCGGGGGACGTCGCCGCGGCCGCGGAGGCGCTCGGACGCCCGCACCGCGTCGAGGGCATCGTGGTCCACGGCGACGGACGTGGACGCGGACTGGGCTTTCCGACCGCGAACATCGCGCCGCCGGTCTACTCGGCGATTCCCGCCGACGGCGTGTACGCGGCCTGGTTCACGGTCCTCGGTCCGGGACCGGTGGAGGGCACGGTCGAACCGGGCCAGCGCTACAAGGCGGCGGTGTCGGTGGGAACCAACCCGACGTTCTCCGGCCGGACCCGCACCGTCGAGGCGTTCGTGCTCGACCGGGAGGCGGACCTGTACGGCCAGCACGTTTCCGTAGACTTCGTCGAACGCGTCCGCGGCATGGAGAAGTTCGAGTCGGTCGACGCGTTGATCGAGGAGATGGGCCGCGACGCGGAGAAGGCGCGGAAGATCCTCACCGAGGATGCCGAGCGGTCCCGGGACTGACCCCGGATCTGGCGGTGCAGGGCGCCTGGTAGGATTTCCTGCTGGTGTGTGCTGCGGTTCGCGGCGGCCACGCCCGTCGGGGTGTCCGGTTCTGACCGGTATCTCCGATTTCCATTCACGCGGACGTCAGTTACAGGAGTGCACCAAGTGGCATTGACCACCGAGCAGAAGAAGCAGATCCTCGGCGAGTACGGACTGCACGAGACCGACACCGGTTCGCCGGAGGCGCAGGTGGCCATGCTCACCAAGCGCATCGTCGATCTCACCGAGCACCTGAAGCAGCACAAGCACGACCACCACTCGCGTCGTGGCCTGCTGCTGCTGGTCGGACGTCGTCGTCGTCTGCTCAAGTACGTGCAGAAGGTCGACATCGCGCGCTACCGCTCGCTCATCGAGCGTCTGGGCCTGCGCCGATAAGACGCGCTCACGGCGATTCACTTCGCCGACCTCATCGATAGCCAGCGAGGCTTGCTGAGTTACTGCTTAGACTGAGCCTCGTTGGCTATCGGTGTTTGCAACACCACCGCCGCCCGCCCCGACAGTCGTGGCGTCGGTCTTCGGTAGTGGCCGTCCGGATGTGATCCGGCAGGCTTCGATCGACGGCCGCCTCCGCCCTGTGAGGGGAGCGCAGCCGCGACCAGGAGGGTCGTGGCGCCCGTGCGGGTACGGCAAAAGACGAGAGGGAAGAGAAGAAAAGCAATGACAGTCAATTCTGCGATCGAGGTCGAAGAGGGCGTGTTCGAGTCCTCCGCCGTCATCGACAACGGGAGCTACGGCACCCGCACCATTCGTTTCGAGACCGGTCGCCTCGCGCAGCAGGCCGCCGGCTCCGTCGTCGCCTACCTGGACGACGAGACCATGCTGCTGTCGGCCACCACGGCCAGCAAGCAGCCCAAGGAGCACTTCGACTTCTTCCCGCTGACGGTCGACGTCGAGGAGCGCATGTACGCCGCGGGCCGCATCCCCGGCTCGTTCTTCCGTCGTGAGGGTCGCCCCTCCACCGACGCGATCCTCACCTGCCGTCTGATCGACCGGCCGCTGCGTCCGTCGTTCGTCGACGGTCTGCGCAACGAGATCCAGGTCGTCGTGACGGTCCTAAGCCTCGACCCCAAGGATCTGTACGACGTCGTCGCGATCAACGCCGCGTCCGCGTCCACCCAGATCGCGGGCCTGCCGTTCTCCGGCCCGGTCGGTGGCGTCCGCGTCGCGCTGATCACCTCGGACGAGAACAAGGCCGGCCAGTGGGTCGCGTTCCCGACCGTCGAGCAGCTCGAGGGTGCCGTCTTCGACATGGTCGTCGCGGGTCGCGTCGTCGAGTCCGGTGACGTCGCCATCATGATGGTCGAGGCCGAGGCCACCGAGAACGTCATCAGCCTGATCGACGGCGGCGCGCAGGCTCCGACCGAGGCGATCGTGGCCGAGGGCCTCGAGGCTGCCAAGCCGTTCATCGCGAGCCTGTGCGCCGCGCAGCAGTCGCTCGCCGAGAAGGCTGCCAAGCCCACCGGTGAGTACCCGGTCTTCCCGGCCTACCAGGACGACGTGTACGCCGCGGTCGAGGCCGCCGCCACCGAGAAGCTGTCGGCCGCGCTGTCGATCGCCGGCAAGCAGGAGCGCGACGACAAGACCGACGAGGTCAAGGTCGAGGTGCTCGAGCAGGTCGCGCCGCAGTTCGAGGGTCGCGAGAAGGAGATCGGTGCAGCGTTCCGCTCGCTGACGAAGAAGCTTGTGCGCCAGCGCATCCTGCGCGACCAGTTCCGCATCGACGGCCGTGGCATCACCGACATCCGGTCGCTGTCCGCCGAGGTCGCCGTGATCCCGCGCGCACACGGTTCGGCACTGTTCGAGCGTGGCGAGACCCAGATCATGGGCGTCACCACCCTCGACATGGTCAAGATGGCGCAGCAGATCGACTCGCTGGGCCCCGAGACCAGCAAGCGCTACATGCACCACTACAACTTCCCGCCGTACTCCACCGGTGAGACGGGCCGCGTCGGTTCGCCGAAGCGTCGCGAGATCGGCCACGGCGCTCTCGCCGAGCGCGCCCTCGTGCCGGTGCTGCCGAGCCAGGAAGAGTTCCCGTACGCGATCCGTCAGGTCTCGGAGGCGTTGGGCTCCAACGGTTCCACCTCGATGGGCTCGGTGTGCGCCTCGACCCTGTCGCTGCTGAACGCCGGTGTGCCGCTGAAGGCTCCGGTCGCCGGCATCGCCATGGGCCTGGTCTCCGACGAGGTCGACGGCGAGACCCGTTACGTCGCGCTGACCGACATCCTCGGCGCCGAGGATGCCTTCGGCGACATGGACTTCAAGGTCGCCGGCACGAAGAACTTCGTGACGGCCCTGCAGCTCGACACCAAGCTCGACGGCATCCCGTCGCAGGTGCTGGCCGGCGCGCTGAGCCAGGCACACGACGCCCGCACCACGATCCTCGAGGTCATGGCCGAGGCGATCGAGAGCCCGGACGAGATGAGCCCGTACGCGCCGCGCATCACCACCATCAAGGTCCCCGTGGACAAGATCGGCGAGGTCATCGGCCCCAAGGGCAAGATGATCAACTCGATCACCGAGGAGACCGGTGCCAACATCTCCATCGAGGATGACGGCACGGTGTACGTCGGTGCTGCGGACGGCCCGTCCGCGCAGGCCGCGATCGACAAGATCAACGCCATCGCCAACCCGCAGCTGCCCAAGGTGGGCGAGCGTTTCCTGGGCACGGTCGTCAAGACCACGGCCTTCGGTGCGTTCGTCTCGCTGCTCCCGGGCCGCGACGGACTGGTGCACATCTCGAAGCTGGGCAACGGCAAGCGCATCGCCAAGGTCGAGGATGTCGTCAACGTCGGCAGCAAGATCCGCGTCGAGATCGCGGACATCGACAACCGCGGCAAGATCTCGCTGATCCCCGTCGAAGACGATGCAGCGGGAGCGCCCGCTGACTCCGCCGAGGGTGACACGGCCGCCGAGTAGGTCGGTCTCAGCAGTACTCCTCGGCCCCGCACGGTCCGTCCGTGCGGGGCCGAGGCATTTCGTCCGCGGTGTATCGTGTATCGACGTTCACCCCACCTCCGGAACCTGTCCGGACTGTCGCAGACTCTCCCGGACTCGAGGAAACACGAACTGCCATATGGCTCAATCTCTTCGCGAGAAGCCCCGACGGGGCTCCGCATCGAACAGTCGTCCGCGCACCGGCGTCCAGCGCACCATCCTTCCCGGCGGCCTCCGGGTCGTCACCGAGCACGTCCCCGGGGTCCGCTCGGCCTCGGTCGGCGTCTGGGTGGGCGTCGGTTCCCGTGACGAACAGCCCACCGTCGCGGGCGCCGCGCACTTCCTCGAGCATCTGCTGTTCAAGTCCACGCCGACCCGATCCGCGCTCGACATCGCGCAGGTGGTCGACGGCGTCGGCGGTGAACTCAACGCGTTCACGTCCAAGGAGCACACGTGCTTCTACGCGCACGTCCTCGACGACGACCTGCCGCTGGCCGTGGACCTCGTCAGCGATGTCGTCCTGCGTGGCCGCTGTCGCTCCGTCGACGTCGACGTCGAGCGTCAGGTGGTGCTCGAGGAGATCTCGATGCGCGACGACGACCCGGAGGACCTGCTGGGCGACACGTTCCTGACCGCGCTGTTCGGTGATCATCCCGTGGGCCGTCCGGTGATCGGGAGCGTCGACTCGATCGAGTCGATGACCCGCACCCAGTTGCACTCCTTCCACGTGCGCCGCTACACCCCGGACCGGATGGTGGTCGCGGTGGCCGGCAACATCGAGCACGAGCACACCGTGGAGTTGGTGCGGCGGGCGTTCGACGGCCACCTCGGCCGCGACGTCGAACCGGCACCGCGCCGCGAGGGCGCGATCCGGTTGCGGACGGCGCCGACACTGAGCCTGACCAAGCGCGACAGCGAGCAGGCGCACCTCGCGCTGGGCGTGCGGGCCTTCGGGCGCCACGAGGGCCATCGCTGGCCGCTGTCGGTCCTCAATGCCGCAGTCGGTGGCGGGCTGAGTTCCCGCCTGTTCCAGGAGATCCGAGAGGAACGGGGACTGGCGTACTCGGTCTATTCGGGGGTGGACACGTTCGCCGACACCGGTGCGTTCTCCGTCTACGCGGGATGCCAACCGGAGAACCTCGGCGACGTCGCGACGCTGATCCGTGAGGTCCTCGCCAATGTCGCGTCCGACGGCATCACCGACGCCGAGTGCGCCCGCGCCAAGGGATCGCTGCGCGGAGCGCTCGTGCTGGGCCTCGAGGACTCCGGGTCGCGGATGAACCGGATCGGCCGGAGCGAACTCAATTACGGTGACCACCAGTCGATTTCGGAGACGCTTGCCCGCATCGACGAGGTCACCACCGACGAGGTGCGGGAGGTGGCCCGGATGCTGCTGACGCGACCGTTCGCGGCCGCCGTCGTCGGCCCCTACCGCCGCAAGCGGGATCTGCCGGCTTCGGTGCGGGGGATCGTCCGCTAGCGATCGCTCCGCGCGATCACTGCCGGTACATCGCCACCCGCACGACGTCGGCCGGATCGACGAGGTGGCCGTGGTCGTCGTCGCCGACGTCGATCTGCACCCAGTCGATCCGCCCGGTGAAGGCGTTGTCGCCGCGCGGATAGTCAGGGGTGACAGTGGACTGGCCGTCCCGCCCGACGTCGGTGAACTCGTAGCCGAAGCCGATGGGCTCGGTGCGCTCGAGCCGACCCGAGCCCACCGGTACGCCGTCGCAGAACAGTGTGACGGTGCCGCCCTTGCCGAGTCCGCCGCCGTCGTACGCGAATTCGACGCGCACCTGGTGTGTGCCCGACGGCACCGCCTTCTCGGCGCGCACGTGGGTGCGGTCGAGGCCGAAGAGGTTGTAGCAGAACGTCGGTCGCCCCTCCTTGAAGTAGAACGCCCACCCACCCGCGTGCCCGCCCAGGGTGAGGATGACCCCGTTCGCGCCGCCGGCGGGATCGTCGGGGATGTCGACCTGCGCGGTGAGCGACCACGACCGGTTGCGCCAGTTGACGATGTGCATCTCGAGCAGCCCGCCCATGCCGGGCAGCAGGACCTGCCGGTTCCCGGGGGCCAGGCTCGGCTTTCCGGAGATCTGCGGCAGCACCCGTTCGAACATGCGGTCGTCGAGGGGCAGGACGTTGTTGCGCGCGGCCTCGATCAGGAACAGGCGTTGGAGTTCGTGTAGCCGATCGGGGTGTTCCCGGGCCAGATCGCGGTTCTGGGTCCAGTCGGACGTGGTGTCGTACAACTCCCACACGTCGTCGTCGAACGCCACACCCGCACTGCCGACCGTCTGCCACGGCGTCCGGTGTTTGGTGACCGCCGTCCATCCCCGGTGGTAGATTCCGCGGTTGCCGAGCATCTCGAAGTACTGCGTGACGTGGCGGTCGGGCGCCGCGGCGTCGGCGAAGGTGTACGCCATGTCGACGCCGTCGAACGGGTCCTGCCGCACCCCCTTCACGGTCGTCGGCGCCGGGAGGTGCGCGGCCTCCAGAACGGTGGGGACGACGTCGACGACATGATGGAACTGGTGCCGCAGTTCACCGCGCGCGGGGAACCCGTGCGGCCAGTGCACGATGGTCCCGTTGCGGGTTCCGCCCCAGTGCGACGCGACCTGCTTGGTCCACTGGTACGGGGTGTCCATCGCGTGCGCCCACCCGACCGCGTAGTGCGGGGACGACTCCGGTCCACCGAGCTTGTCGAGCTGGCTGGTGAGGAACTCGGGCGTCTCGATCGCGGCCATGCCGTTGAGGCTGATCAGCTCGTTGAACGTGCCCTGCAGGGTTCCCTCCGCGGAGGCGCCGTTGTCGCCGATGATGTAGAAGACCAGCGTGTCGTCCAGCGCGCCGATCTCGTCGATCGCGTCCACCACCCGGCCCACCTGGTGGTCGGTGTGCTCGAGGAACCCGGCATAGTTCTCCATCTGCCGGCGCAGGACCGGCAACAGCGCCTCGTCCATGTCCTCCCACGCCGGGATGACGGCGTGCCGCGGGGTGAGTTCGGCGTCGGCGGGAACCACGCCCAACTGCTTCTGCCGGGCGAACGTGCGCTCCCGCAGCGCGTCCCACCCGTCGTCGAACCGCCCGCGGTACTTGTCGGCCCATTCTTCGGGCACGTGGTGTGGGGCATGGGTCGCGCCCGGTGCGAAGTACAGGAAGAACGGTTTGTCGGGCGTGAGCGCCTTCTGCTGCCGCACCCAGCCGATCGCGCGGTCCGCGAGATCCTCGGTGAGGTGATAGCCCTCCTCCGGGGTGCCCCACGGTTCGGCGCGGCGGGTGCCCTCGTGCAGCGTCGGGTACCACTGGTCCGTCTCGCCGCCGACGAAGCCGTAGAAATACTCGAATCCGTTCCCGGGCGACGGCCACCGGTCGAACGGGCCGGCCGGGCTGGTCTCCCAGATCGGGACCTCGTGACACTTGCCGACGTGCGCGGACGCGTACCCGTTGAGGGTGAGGATCTGCGCCAACGGCGCGCACGTGTCCGGGCGCACCGACGTGTACCCGGGCGCCGACGTCGCCATCTCGGTGATGCCGCCCATTCCCACCCGGTGGTGGTTGCGGCCGGTGAGCAGCGCGGCGCGGGTGGGGGAGCACAGCGCGGTGGTGTGGAACCGGGTGTACTTCAGACCCCCACCGGCCAGCCGCTCCGCGGTCGGGGTGTCGACAGGCCCGCCGAAGGCGCTCGACGCCCCGAAGCCGACGTCGTCGAGCAGAACGATCAGCACGTTCGGTGCGTCGGCGGGTGGGCGCAGCGGGCGGATCGGCGGGAACGACGCGTCCGGGTCCTTCGCGTCGTACAGGATCGTGCCGGCGTACACCTCCGGCGGGATCGGCAGGATGTGCCGGTCGGTGTTCCGGCGGTAACCGTCGCTCGCACCCATCGCCGACGACCTCCCTCGGGCGCGCACACGGTCGGCGTCCGGCGCCGAGCGGTGGCCACCCGGTTCGACGGTACGTTCCCGGCGCGCGCTTTCGCAGGGAAATCTCAGCTTCCCCCCGCACAGCCCGGGAGTAGCCTGGTACTGGCGTCGGCCGGGTCTGCACGTCCGAATCCAGACCTGCGCGTCGGTGCCGCAACGCGATCGAAAAGCGTTGCACGGCAATCTTCTCCATTCGGATGATCGCGTCCAGGTGAGGTGCGAAATGAACGAACTGGCGGAATGGGACATCGTCACCGGTGTCGGCATCACCGCGCTCGGTGTGGCCGCGGGACGGGCCATGGAGACCCATCGTGAAGACGGTCTGGTCTCGGACCCGTACGCGGAGGCGTTCGTGGAGGCGGCGGCGCCGCCGGCCCCGATGCCGACCCGACTCGATGCCGCGGACGACATCGAAATCCCGTGGGGCTCGATGGCGAACTACATGGGGGTGCGTTCGCGGTACTTCGACGAATACTTCGCGGCGGCGAGCGCGGCGGGCATCGACCAGGTGGTCCTGCTCGCAGCGGGGCTCGACGTCCGCGCGTACCGGTTGGACTGGCCGGCCGGGACCACGGTGTACGAACTGGACGCGCCCAAGGTGCTGTCGTTCAAGGACGGTGTGCTGGCCGCCCAGGATGCGCACCCGCGTGCCGACCGCCGCGTCGTGGCAGTGGATCTACGTGAGGAATGGCCGGTTCCGTTGCAGGAGAAGGGGTTCGACCGCGCTCGGCCGACGGCGTGGCTGGCTGAGGGATTGCTGCCGTTTCTCCCGAACGCGGCGAAGGAGCGCCTGTTCCGGTTCGTCACCGAGCTGTCGGCGCCGGGCAGCCGCATCGAAGTCGAGCACGTCGACGACGTGCGGGGCATGTTGCAGGAGGACCAGTTCCGTCACATGAGTGAACGCTTCGGCATCGACATGGCGGCGCTGTG
>Ga0131853_10010056_pt1 | contig 17309 bp, 9 predicted proteins | sample TergutLab28metaG_FD_92764 | JGI IMG/M metagenome (GOLD analysis project Ga0131853, IMG submission 92764) | Labiotermes labralis P1 segment gut microbial communities from Petit-Saut dam, French Guiana - Lab288 P1 (version 2) (version 2) | ecosystem: Host-associated > Arthropoda: Insects >... | reverse complement strand
GGGGGGGGGGGGGGGGGGGGGGGGGGGGGGGGGGGGGGGGTGGGGGGGGGGGGGGGGGGGGGGGGGGGGGGGGGGGGGGGGGGGGGGGGGGGGGGGGGGGGGGGGGGGGGGGGGGGGGGGGGGAGTAGTACGGCCGTCGTGGGGTGGCAGAGTGCAAAGGGAGGTAAAGTGGGGGGGGGGGCAAATTTAATATTTCAAATAAAAATCTTATTTTCTGGGCTAAACGAATTTTAAATTATACAGCCAAGTAAAAGGAAATTAAATAAACAAGTGTGATTTTTTAAAGTTCATAATTTCCGTTAAGTTTGGCTATTGTGATTAGTCGCCCTAGGGCACCAGAAACCTAACTATGCCACTCCCGCAGCCTAGTTTACACTAGAAAGGCTTGGAGGCCAACAGTGTTTACAAGTCAACAGCCTTGCGATCACTGGTGTGTTGGCAGGTTGGAAAGACAAACAAAATAAGGATGATGGACAAGATTGGATAGGAAGGGCTTGTAGCATACACCGAAAACGTGAGAAATTCCTACAAACTTCCCGCTCGCAAAACTGACTCGAAGAAACAACTCAGATTACCTAAGAGAAGGTTAATATCACAATAGAACTTAAACAGAAATGGTGGGAAGGTGTAACCTGGATTCGTCTGGCTAGAATACGTGTAGACAGCAGTGGCCATCTCTTGTGGACATATTAACAAACCCAAAGTTTCCAGAAAAGGCTGTGGATTTTCCCGCTCCATGGACCTCATTAGTTACTCCACCAGTCAGTAAGTTAGTTACCTTATCAGTGACTCAAACAAAGCAAAGGAAAGAAGGAAGCAAACAATGAAAGGAGTGTCTATGCTGTCTCGAAGGAAGCTGTGGCATCGTCAAAGAATTTCTGCCCGGTTGTGCACCGTAATTTACAAGAAGTGAAAACGAATATGTACGAGTATATTGCACAAGCACAATAAACAATGATACAAATACAAGGTACTAATTTCACATATATATATATATATCTTTCACCATACACACATTTTTAAAAGATCTATCACTTAATTAATAATTGTCCAACGAGATACAACACAAAGCAGTCTATTTATTATTCTGCAAGTTCACTCTACATGTTTCGGGTGTCAGCCACGCCCATCATCAGGAGTACACAAAACTGTTTTGTGTACTCCTGATTATGGGTGTGGCTGACACCCGAAACATTTAGCCTGAACTTCCAGAATAATAAATAGACTGCTTTGTGTTGCATCGAGTTGGACAATTATTAATATAAATCAGCGATGCACGGAACCATAAACATAAAATCTATCACTTTGTTACAGGATCTGTTCTACAGAACTATAGAGAATAGTGGGAAAACACAAGATATTCCATCTCAGATCTTCGTTCTGCCACCATCTTAGAATTGATGACGCAGCGTTGGAACTGTGTACGAGACTACACAAACGCGCTGTTTATTACTTTGAATATCCCTTCGGCCTCGATGTTTATCTGCAACGGTGTCAGCGCTGTCTGCAGCGTGTACTGTCTTGCAGCACCCCAGCACCGTGATCGTGGCTTCCGTTTCCTCTCGGAGCACAATGTCTGCATTCCACCATTACGCTTTTGTGTTATCCGCTGTAGGCAGATGCTTATCGGCGGTCGATCGCTCGTCGAAAGAGCCTTGCCGATTGTCTAAAATAGTTATGTCTTTAAAAATTAATTCTAAATTAGATTGAACTGGAAGCGAAAGAAGACATATTGTGCAAATCTAAAGACAGTATATTACTATCGCTTGATTGAACACTGCAGAGAGGCAAGCATCATCCATCTTTCGCAGTGCAGCAACTATATCATTCGCTCTAGTCACCTGCATATCGTCAGCAAACGTCATTCTTGTGATAAATGCGCTCTTATGGGTCATTAGGCAGCGAGTAATGGCAATTTTACCGACGTTTCGGGACAACCTGTGGGTACCATCTTCAAGGGTCAAGAAGAGGCCGATAGTTTGTCCCGAAACGTCGGCAAGAAGTTACCACTACTCTCTGCGTAATAACCCAGAAGAGTGCAGTTCTCATCTACTTCGCGGCGCAAGCCCGAAATCACGTAGTTCTTGTGTTTGGTTTAGACAGTATAGTAAAGGAAAAACAATCCCTGTACAGGCCTGGACAGGCCTTAAGTGTTCCAGGAGGTTAAGGCTCCCAGATTTCATGACAATCGGCACATTAAGATGGTAAGTATTTCCCCCCCCCCCCCCCAACCCCCTTTCACCCCCCCCCCCCCCCCCCCGGAAACTTCCTGGTACTTATTTTTGTTATAGACTGAGTCGACCCCAGGACCATAGTGCGGCCGAAAGGATTATGTGAATGAAAAATTCTAATGACACCATCGGGAATCGAACCCGCGACCTTCTGGCAGTGCCTCAATCAACTGCACCTCCGCTTGCTCCATACAGTATAGTAGGTATACAAAATGCACACTATCTTGTGTCCCAGTGAGGTCTGAACTTCCCAACGTGCAATCATTTTATGAACTTCGCACGAAGAGTGCTTATAATGTAGGCGCTAACCAGACAGAGTGACTTCTATTGGTTCATGTCGAGTGTACTAAAACATGTTGGTTACTATCAGTAATTAAAGGAGGACAGACTCCGGTCGTTGAACGGTTTAAGGTAGCATTGCCTTCGCGGTTTCCAATTATTCCGCGGGCATGGAGACTTTTCCGCGACTTTTTGTGTTGTGCCTCAGGTGGAGGCCTCACAATTATCTCATACTGCGATGAAGGCCTCCTGTCTCTATCGATAAAAACTCTTCAGCACAGAAAGTCAAGGCGTTTAGCACCTTCAAGGGTCAAACAATCCAATTGGACTGCTTGACCCTTGAAATGGAACTGATAGGCTGTCCCGAAACGTCGGACACTAACTACAAATCAACGCTGTGTAACATCCCAGAAGAGCTAAGACTCATTCACACCGCAGTGGAAGCGTTAAATCAAGCACTGTCCTTACATTCTTGTTGTATCTCAACTGGTCATTTCCATTGACATCTTGTAGTCACATACGTATCCTGATTTCATCCGTGCTTGTATGGAGCCGGGGTTTGTAGTGTAGTGCAGGGGTTAGCAACGTATGACTCAAAGGCCAGAAGCGACCCTCGAAAATATCAGTCTGTCCCACAGCCGTATTCGAACAGTTATAAAGGAAATATAACACGTGACAGTAAAACTCGCAGAGGTTTTTTTTTTCGGCTACCCTTGCGAGGTGCTGTCTCACTTGTAAGGCCCTTTAAGAGCTCATCTTCGAACGTTATGGTAAACTTTCGGAGAGTCGGCTTGCGAGCACTTTCTGTCCGTGTAAAGAAGAACCATGCATTCGCTCAGTTGCCCTCTCAACCAGACCAGTAAGAGTTGGCGTAGCAGCGAGTAGCTTTCGAGAATCTGCATAAATGGCGGCTCGGAATGTATCAACAAAGGAATAAGTGACGAAATTAATGAGTTTTTTCTGTGACAAGACCGGAGGTTTGAGACAGTAGGCACATAAGTTTATAAAGATGGCAAAAGAAATATTGTTGGCTTTCAATACTCGAGCTGTTAAGCACTACTTCGAATAAAGTGCAACGAAAAATTTACAACTTTCGAAATGTATTATATCGTGTTTCATATGCTCTATTAATAAATTCACAAGATGCCTTCTTTGTGTGAAATAGACTAAAACTACAAAAATAGAATTAGCTATGTTTGTGGAATGTGTATGATGTACGATGTATATATACAATATTTAAATAATTTATGTTTATTCATTTCAAAATAACATGTGCAGTATGTTCAACTTCAACCCCACTTTTTATCGTATTTCTTCACATATTAACAACTAAAGCCACTAAACGGCAGCTGCGAGTTTTGTTTCGCGAAGGCCAGCTTCGTCTGGCCAGTAACTGAATGGTACAGAACTTCCTCAGTTCTCGTCAGCTTGTTCACAAGCAGCTGATTCGGTTGACCCCATATTCTTGCTCTTAGAACTAGCAGAAGTTACTCGCTCGTGGACGTATTTTGTAGTCTTGAGAGTTTTCGCCAATACGCCGCTCTCAAAGCACTCGCTGCGAGCCAGCTCGCCAGGATCTATTTTTACGTCTAAATCCTCAGTAGGACTGGCGAACGTTTACTCTGAAGTGTACACACATCCTAATGGTTCGGTCCTAATATTCAGTATAAAGAAGATCTTGCACTGACCAAAATATAATGTATTAAACCCACGATATTGAGAGAACCAAATTTTGGAGCCAGAGTAGACGTAAACGTAATTACGTGAATCTGCTGTTTTCGCTTCTGCTTCTTAAAGCACTTTGTAAGACAACATTGTGCATGTGTTACACAGACAGCAGTGTGTTAAGTGAGTGCGGATAGGCGATAATCTCAGAACTTTTGAACGTACACGTCAATGTTTTCAGGTTGAACGCAGAAAGGCGAAAGTTTGGAGCTGAATCGCCAGAAGCAGGATTTAACATGCTTTAAGACTTTCATCAGCTGTGTCTTGGAAGCCTGAATAAAAACAAACTACCGTCAGTCACGGGACATGCTTGTAACAAAGTCCTCAATAAAACCACACCACTAGGAAGGACTACTGTAGACATCAGAAAATATTTTATCGCTCGTCGTCATACTTTAAGATTGTCATGTTGCCTCTTGAAAAGTGCTTAAGATCGGCATGCACAGATACTCACTGTCACACAAAAGTAGACACTTTCAGTACGTACAGTCTAACAAAACGTAGGCCGGGGGAGCTCAGTCGGTATAGCAGCTCACTACAGGCTGGACGTCCAGACCGGCTCTGAGGCCCACCGAGCCTCCAACAGAGTGGGTATCGGCTCATTCCCGGGGGTAAAGCGGCCGGGCCGTAGCGCTGACTACCCACCCTCACCTAGCGTCGAGGTTAAAGAAAGAGTAGATCTATACTAACTCCCCCTCTGAGCCTTCGTGGCCTGTTCTAGGGTAATATTTACATTTCCCTTTACATTCTAGGAAACCGACACGGTTTTGGAAAGGGGTGGAAGGGCGGCTTTCTTGCTTCGAGATGTTAAGTAGCAAGGTGGTAAGCGGGTAACGTGCATAGGCTTTAAATTTTGTTTTACTCTCCGAGTCGGAATAGTGTAATAAGACTAGGCTGAACGTCCGAGAGAAACCGTGGTTCGATTCCCAACAGGAAAACAGATTTTTTTCTTCTCCGAAACCTCCATGTCTTATCAAGCCTCCGACTCAGTGGGTTACCGACGGTTGTTTCCTCGCGGATAAAACGAAAGGGGCACGGAGCCGAACACTCACCTCCATCTAATACCGAAATAGCTTCCAACCACAAGCCTTCATAACGTACGTACGGATGACTATTGTATCTCGTGTAGATATATTCCACAAATACAGGCTTGATGTTCACCCGGCGGCCTGAACGCACAGCAGCCACGTAAAATGCACATACAAAATACTAACCACCCGATCCACACTTTCTTATTTCGTGGCATTGTGAGTTCTGATGTCTGTCGATATTTATGACGCCTAAGACCTTGAAAAGTACGTAATAATAACTCTGAGGTCAAAATCATTGCTTATTAAAGTGCAAAAGCTACAGTGCGAGATGTATATGTATACGTAATAAGAATAAAAAAAAAATGTACACTTTTTACATTCATGTTTTAATTCAATCACAGTGTCTTCGACATGTTTCGAACATCCAAGTGTTCATCCTCAGGAAGAAATGTACATGAAGTTTTATGGTATTTCTTTCATGCATCCAAATAAGCAGTCTGGTCGATGGCAGGAAACATTGTGCATTTTGTTGGTTCTTTTAGATATATCACAATGCACTGTTCAAAAAACGTAAAGCGAGATGTCTACTAGCAATTCCAGCTGATTAATTCCATCAGTTTTTCTTGAGAAGCTAATCCTCTTTCAGCTGTTCAAGAAAACTACCTCGTTACAGGCCTGGACACGGTCTTAGAATTTCAGAAGGTTGAGTCTCCAAGAATTTCTGGACAGTCGGTATATGAAGGTGGTAAGATTGTCATCCCTAGGCACCGGTGGCTATTACCGCCCCCCCCCCTGGTACTCAAATCTGCTAGAGGCCGAGTTGAACTATTCAACGAATTCCCCACCTAAATGGAATGCGAAGGAATATCTGAGTAAAAGAGGGCAATCAGTCACAATTATATTTGTAAAATATTACAGAATTATACAATGCGACATGTTTCGGCCTTTATAGAAAGTCGTCATCAGGCATTTTAAAACACTTCAATAAAGAAAGTTTACAAACAGCACACTGACAATATTTCATTATTACCCAGCTGAGATCTCAACTTTACAATGAGGCACGCTTTGCAGTCGAAACCAACTGAATATTAAAAAAAAGGATTATATAATATTAAAATGTATTAAGTCCGTTATTAAGTACTTCAAATAAGAGGCTTCGGGGGGAAGGATCAGTATTTATTAAAAATACACTCCCATTCAATTTGGAATACATGGTAACGATTTTGATACATTTTAATATTGTACCTTCCCTACTTTGTCCGGTTGGTTTCGGTTTTTAAAACATGTACAACATTGGTAAGTATAGATCTCAACTACATAATAAAGAAATATTTTTAATGTGTTGCATGTAAATATTCCGTCTATAAGTATTTTAAAATGCCTGAATCTGGCTTTCTGTAACGGCTGGTACATGTGTCATTATACCTTGCAGTAATGTTTTACAAATACAGTTGTGACTGACTGCCCCCTTCCCTCCCTTACTGCTTATCCATCACCACAGGATGTTACAAGCAAAGCACCCAAAAGTGTATTCTCGTGTCCTCAAGGCACAGCCACTAACATTAGTGACACTACAACAGATTACTCCAACGAACATTTTGTACCGTATTTAAATTTTGATTCACTTTAAGCTTACCCTTGCAAAAAAAATTGGCTATCATTTTGTCTTATTTTGTTCATGGCATGTTTTAAAACGCTGCCGGTAGCTCATACTATAAGTTTCTGTTGGTAGAATGAGTATGGCTTATGAAATAGAAAGGATTCGGAAGGAAGAGGCAGAGCCCTAATTTGAGGTGCGATCACCACATTTGTCTGGAGGCACTGACGAAGACCATTGAGAACATCAGTCAGGATAGCCGGCTGTTGGGCATAAACCCGACCGTTAATCACAGCGGTATCTTCTTTGCTGGAACTCGGGTCCTGCTAAAATTCAGCCGCATATCCCATACTACAAACAGTCGTATTGTCTCTACCACAGTGACGCATGCGCGAAAGCGTATTTTGGGCCTATACTCAATCGGTGAATACGCATTTCCGTGCCCTGGTGTACATGACGCCAAAAAACGCTGTGGCACTTCAGCCAAACAAAGCAAGCAGCTGATGCCAAGCACTATATTGCAGCGCACGGATATATCAAATGGAGATGAAAGAAATTTAGACCTACAGAATGTTTTTTTTTTTAATAACAAGCCGGCTCGCTACTAGCTAGGCTGATGTATCGTCCCTCTCGCATGTACGACTCGCGTACCCAAGTGGTATTGTTAAATGAGGTTTTTTGCCTACATTTTGGTGTAATATTTGTTTATCTCAGCACAGTACCACTCAACTGTTGCACTACAGCAAGATAGTAATTTTCGGTGAAACAGAAAAACCTATTCTTCTCAGCTTAGACTACTCAGCCGTTTGGGGGGGTCCGTTGCCCGCACGACGGGCGTCATGACAGTCTGTATGTGCATACAGTAACACCGCATCTTGCCCTTATTGTCCCTGTTTCCCTGTCATCGATTACAGACGACATGCAGCACACTCTATTACTCACCGTGCTTTCACCTACACAGAATGTTTTGATGCTGGACATCATTCCACTTACCTGAAAGAAACAAAAAAAAATCCATAAAACAAAGAGAAATGGGCTTATGATAAATGACGCCTAAGGAACCCAACAGTGAGTTGAAGAAAACAACACAGACCTGCAAAAAAGCGAAGAAGCATTCTCAGAACAGGAACTAAGAATAAGTTACAGTAGTCCCTGGGCTTAATGAAGTAAATCGCTCTAAAGATATAAGGGGAGTGGAAGGCAGAGCACCACTTGGCCTGAACCTCTGTACTACATGGAGGTGAGTGGTCAACTTCAAGGCCCCTCATATTTTAACACCGCCCTTCCCTGCAGCCGGAAAGAGACGCCCAGATATTTATTGGATATGAGAATTTCTGTACCTTGTTACAGGCAAGGTATTGATTCCTTCCCCCTTTCCTGCCCTTCTACGTTTTTTCTCTTGACTTTCGTTTCTTTCTTTCTTTCTTTCTTTCCCTTCACTTTAATTGTTTCCTTCCATCTTCGGATCATGATGAATTCATAAGTAACAATGAAGCAACGTACAGCAAACAGTTACTGTCGCTACAATACACGTGCATATGTAACAGTTACTCTGTAATTATCAAACCAATCAATCAACATGGATGCAGGCATTATCTCCGATCGCAGCCAAGAGCACTGTCACGTGACCCTATAATCACGTCGAGATACCCTGTGTAATTAAAGAAATTATGAACGTGATGACTTTCTAGTCTTCTGCTGACTGGAAGGTCCCAAATACGTGACATTCGTCCTCAAGGAATTTCACCGCAAGGAGTCAAATCTAATCCCTTTCGAACAAGAAAAAATACGTGGATTATAGAGAGCTTGGCAGATGGTTTCGTGATGGCACAGGACTCTGCAGAAGTGTAACCCGCTAGGCTTGTCCTGATTCGAAGAGGCAGATTCCTCTAGGTCGACTGCCTGCAATTAATTCAAATGATTTATTAAGTACTGCCCTGTCTTTATCGGAAAATTCATGTGATAATACAAGCACATTGTAGTATGTATCTGCTGTAGTCTGTCGATTCTGAATGATGGTAAATAATAGAGTAGTCGTGTCCTGATATTAGGTGATACTCTAGCATTTACTTGCAGAGAATTGGGCATACCATGACAACCTCAGTCAGGATATTTCATAGCCCGGTCGAGATTTGAAGCGGCCGCCTTCCGAATTTCCTGTCTTCATCCTACGTCACAGAGAACACAGCGTCTCTCCATTATTAAGGCCAACCGACTAATGCTGCTTATGGAAATTATCAGTGTTTTCTGTCAGAAACTCATGAAGCACGTAAGTACACTGTGTAGAGTAAATCAGAGTGTTTTCAGCGTCATTTCAGGCTTCCGCCGCAGTATGAATAAGACTGCAATGTTTTTGAATCTGATGCAACGTAGAATGTTATTAGCTCCTTACCGACGTTTTGGAACAGCCTATTGGTAGCATGTTCAAGGATCAAGCAGTCCTCGATAGGTTGTCCCGCATTGTCGGTAAGAAACTACCATTCTGCGCTGCGTAACATCCCAAAAGAGCACAGATATTACAGTGTTTTAACGTCAGTGCAGGTGGTACACACGTGTATAGGCTTCAAATTATAAAAATTTTACTACACCAAATTAAACAACTAAACAATATGTAACTGTGACACAAAATAATCAACAAATATTAGACCTAGTGAGGAGCTGCGTCCAACTCACGATAAAGCAGCAGTCTGTTGCAGGAAGTTCAAACGTAATCTTGAACTGTTATCCCTACCCAAATAATGCGAAAAGGAAGTATATTATTGTCAATAAAACAGTTTGTATAGTATGCCAGTTACAGAAGTGGCTGTGAGCACGTTTCATCGTGTTTTCTTTTTAACCTTACCCACATGTAAGGCTCTCACGTCGCTCTCAACCTTTCAGATTCACTCATGTCTGCAGTCTGTTGGCCAGAGAACAATGCCGTATTACGTAAGAAGAAATCACTTAAAATAATTACCGATCAGTTTATAGAAGGTCAACAACACAGGCTTTGTAACAAATGGACGCAGACTTCAGCCCTTGAACCCTTCGCCAATATACTATCGCGTCTAGCCGAATGTTTGGACTCGACACGGCTAGCTACTGTACAGATTTAGCCTCTCGACCCCTGAGTGTGCCAAGTTACAGCCACAGCAACCTACATACGGATCATCAGAAATGAGATCTTTTCTTTTGCTTCTTGATGCGTTGTGGTTTGGTAAACAGAGTCAGCCGACGGCCACGTAATGATACTAAATTGGAACAAGTCTGGGCTCAAAAGAATAAAAGATACAGGGAAGTTTCAGATAAGGATAAGCCGAGGAAATAATCTGTGTCTTGTAATATACGTTAGTGAAGTACAAAACGTGTTTTCCTGTCGTTAAAAATGGTAAAATGAGGTGACTGTAACAAGGACGGGAGAAAAATGCACATAAAATTTTGAGCCAAAAGTTGCATGTAGAAAGACCGTTTTGGAGACAGAGAAGCAGACTGAAAAACATAATGCTTAAAGAAATAATGTGTGAAATTGTGAATCTGAATGAAATCAATTACGATAGAAGTCAGTGTCAGCTTTATGATGAGCACGATGATGAAACTATTTCATAAAAGCGGGATCTTTTTTCTGTCCATTGGCTATTAATTGTTCAGAAAAGGTCAGATAAACCAGTAAGTCTGAATAAAAACGGCGATAAAGTTGTATTAACGCCTATCACAAAAGATGTCGATTGCGAACGTTTACTTTTCTACCTTTAATAAAATTACCCGTGGGACTTGTGGTTTAGAAATTGGCGGTAGACAGGTTTTTATCAGAGTACTTAGACTTTCTCGTTTCGCTATCATTCCACCAATTCATACTAATTCCTTAATCTAATAGCGACGCTATATATTTTCACAAACCAACAGCGTCACTGAGTAAAACACTTTAAAACCCCGAATAAAATAAGTTAAATAGAAAATTCCCTTCCAAGCTGCACATCGGAGTCGCTTCGAAGAACGGTCTGTCGAAAAATTGTTGGTGATGAAGATATGTTAATTTTATTTGGTTGCATCCATTTTCTTCTATTTAAATGAGGAATTATGCACTAATTTTACATTATGAGCTGCTGTATAACATTTCCAGAATTCGCTGTGGGTATAAAAATCTCTTATTATGTATTAGTAAGAAACGTTCCGATTTACGTAGCAAAGATAATTGGCGTACTTTTAGAAGGCGCGTCATCCGTAAGTACAGAAAGGAATGTGACTTAGTTGGCTATGTATAAATCTTACCACCCCGAGGTCTGGAATATGCTGAGTTAGAATGCAAGTTGGAAAGTTAAAAGAAGAACAGCAGCCTGGAGTATGTTTCTCAGAATTCTGTGTTTTCTTCTATAAATATGTTTAAAAATAGAAACGTTTTAGTGAAGCCGCGGAAGAAAGTCGGATTGATCGAGTCATCAGTCAACACCGACGAGCTGTTAAGCTGTCCCATCCAGTGTACTGCTTGCTGTTGCAGTATATTCCGCTTCAACCTTTGAGCTGTTCTGTTATTACAGCAGACCCACATCTTTCGCGGTTTCGCTTATTCGCAGAAGAATTACTACTGCAACCTCCCTCCGTCGTGGGGTAGTTTCCTTGTTCAATCGCTTCCGCGCTTGCGTTTAACACACAAGAGAAGTCATCTTCCCGTCAGCCTCACTCGGCAGCTAACGAGATATCATGTGCTACGGAATGTAGTACTTCCACGGTATTTTTCACAATTTTTTTAACTAACTCTTGTGTTCATGTTTTAATTGTGTCTGTAAATGTTGGTGTGGGTGCTGATGAAGAATACCAACACAGGCAGTGTAGGTGTAACGTAACATTGAGGCTTGTTCATGCAAGCATTGTTGCAGTAGGAAAACAATAACGCATTCTGGGTGTGTGTTTGTAGCCTTAGATATCCAGTACGCAGTGCGCCATATTGTCATATGTGGCCCGCCCGTCTCTACAGTATTTTTAAACGTTATTTCATAGCGGCTGGACTGGGCATGTGGCGCGTATGGGTGAGGAAAGGGGGTTGTATAGGGTCTTGGTGGGGAAACCGGAGGAAAAGAGACCACTGGGGAGACCTAGGCGCAGATGGGTGGATAATATTAGGATGGATCTCCACGAGGTGGGATGTGGGTATATGGATTGGATTGGGCTGGCCTAGGATAGAGACAGGTGGCGGACGCTTGTGAGTGCGGTAATGAACCTTCGGGTTCAGTGAAATGCGAGGAATTTCTTGACTAGCTGCAAACCAGTTAGCTTCTCAAGAAGGACTCTGCACCATGGAGTAAGTAAGAAAGTATATCATAAACGGTACGATTTTCAAAAAAAAAATATTGAACATAACATGTGTGCTTTCATTTTCTTTACAACTATTGTCTGAAAAATTTATCATTCTAAGAAGAACTGAACGAGATATGATCATAAACGTGCATAGATATTCATATAAAGTACCCCTTATTCTTGTCAGATTTTAATGACTCTCGAGTTTCCTTGACAAATTATCTAAAAATACACAAATATCAAATTTAATGAAAGTCCATTCAGTGGGAGCCGAGTTGTTCCATGCGGACGGACAGATGGGCACACAGACACGACAAAGCCAATAGTCACTTTTCGCAATTTTGCCTCTGTTAGAGAAAGTGGAGGTTTTGGATAATTTGGACAAGGAGTGAGATCTTCTGCGGTCGTTCACCGTCCTGGCGTATGCGAATCGACGATTCGCTTCTTTAAGGAAAATCAAGAACAATAGCACAGGAAGGGCTAATGCCAGTACCCCATCGGGTACGAAAATCTTTGTGTAGACTAGATTTCTCGTGACCCTTTTCCCGAAAAGTTAGACAGGGACTTGTGTTGTGTGGCTGGAAGGGGCGTTAATGGTGCTGTTGTGAGTGTAGGTTATGTTGTTATGCAGCCACACAATACAGCCTGGGGTTTAGGAAAATGGCGCATCCGTGATAGTAGGCCTAAAGGGTTGTCTGAAAATGTTAACAATCGGATGAGGCTGTGGATAGCGGAGAGAATAAGAGATTCAGCATCTGTTGATCATGTGGCTGGTACTAACACACAGTAAAGTCAGCAGCATTCACAAGGACTTCTTCCAGCGTAACGATATTCTAGCTAACACTACGTTTCGAAAGCCACCTCTTTGTTTTGAACCAAGTGGTTTCACCTGAGGACGGAATTTAAAGCTTCTTTTTTTTTTAAATTATGTACATTAATGCCTGAAGATGGTCGTAATTGGCCGAAACATGTAGCATGCATTGTTGAATATAATTTAATTTATGTGTGTGACAGTAATAGAGAAATTGCCATTACACCAAATTGTTACTTAAGTATACCTACAGATTTTATCGAAGTAATTTAAATTTCTTGGATGTAACTACAGATCTGCGTGCCTTGTCTCTGTTTTCTTATAAGCAATTACTTGCACCGAATATGTAGTCTATCCCTGAGCCAAATTTCATGCAACCAGCTCAAACGGTTTATTAGTTGCCTCCTCAAAACGAATCATAATATTCATGCAAATCCCATCTCATTGGCTTACATTACACATACAAAATCACGTTAACAAAACCTTCAGCCTTTTTCGAATATTATTACTATACAATATTTAAGGACCACAGAGGCGCTAACGTAGCCTATACATTACACAAATGTGACAAGTTGTTATTACCGATTGTAGGAAATAAAAAAAGTCGGAGTTTTGGGTACTGCAATGGCATATTGTACAGAATTTCGTAAAAATTGGTGGACTCTTTCAGAAGTTGAAAGGGACACGCAAAGACACACACATTCAAACAGACACACATAATTTGATGTAAGGTTTCAAACATTAAACCTTTCCTTATTTATGTATTAAAAATAAGCGCGATTACTCACAACAAATTATTTTAATGTTTCTATGAACGTGAGAAATTTAGTTGCATTTCTGGACCGAGTAGAGACTACAGAACTATTCAGAAGTACATCTGGCTTTTACTTTAATAAGCAGGTCAGTTTATTTACGTTAGTACTTTTCTAAATTAATACTGAAATTAATTTAAAACCTCATTACTCTCCTTAAATTATATGTGGCTTGTAGGCAACGGTTTCAAATATGAAAGCCAACTAAGCTCAATATGTGACCAATTCATGATTTACGTTTTAAATTTGGAAGCTCTCCTGTGGAAGTTAATTCTCACGTCCTAACTTAAAATTCTTCGTAAATCTGACACAAAACTACAAATTCTTCCGGAAATACCACAAAATGTCTACAATAGTAAACAAAACTAGGTCTATGTAAGTTTCCGTAAGAAATTCTTTCCCAAAAACTTTAAGAACTAAGACCAATCACGTACGATTCCAGTTCTAATTCACAGCTAGTAATGTAATGAATAATTATGCTGACCTGCTATAGAACTGGCCTAGTTAAATTACTCTGCGGCTGGAGCTGACCCATTCCGTCAAATGCCTCCATAAAAGAAGTTTGGCTATGCGATGAACACAAGAACAGGTTCAGAAACAATTTCGTAACATAAATAATTGTGCCTTGAAAAGTAATTTGGAAAGGGGTAAATGGACTGGGGGAAGAGCAGTTTGTGTTCAAAAGTAGGGTCTGGAAGGAAACCTGAAAGTACGAACACATTAGATACAATAGTATGAAGCTATGTTGAGCGATGGCAGTCTTGCGATAAGGGCTGAAAAATTTCAATTATTTAATCGTGCGGCAATATTATGCCAAGACAATTCACACCGAATTACTAAATGATTTAAGTTTCGTAATTTCAGACATACGTGAAGCTTACTTCGTGAAAAAAAATATTTTAGAACAATTTTTAGCGTTACAGCCACGAAACTGAAATATATTTTGCCGTGCCCTGTAAATGTAAGGTCCCATAAATATCCCAAATGTGGCTTACGTATCTGACATTATCTGACATCTGAATGCAGTCTTCTACAGTCAAGCTTGCTAGCTACCACTTGCCCTCATTGTCATAGTGACACTGGGCTGACTGGAAGCGTTCAGCACAGTCAAATGGCCCTTGGCAACTTTCGGAAAAGCTGAAGAAAATTTCGGGAAAAAATTCTAAGAAGGCTTAATATTTAGATTAATTGTGAGATTCGTCAAATATTATTATGTGGTCAATATAAATAAAAAAAATTGGGACATGATGCATGAGTTGACAGAACCTTTCACGAAGTTTTAATCTAGACAGCAAGAACAAAACGTCTCTTTGGACTTCCAAAGGTAGATGGCGAAGATAATATTAAAATGTACCTTATATAAATATCCCGAGGATGCGTACTTCACTTACCAGGCTCAGGGTAAATCCAGCCATAGGCTGTAGTGTCCACAGCAAAAAAAGTTTTAGTTTCAGTAAATGCTGATTTCTTTGATCAACTGAACAACAGCCGTTTTTAAACACAAAAGTTTCCGTACATTTAGCCACTATAATGACACTTTTTTCTTGTATAATGAAAATATTCCAGAGGCCGTAGCTCTAAATTCGTCATAATGGAGCCCAATTAAAGTGGGCCACTGGATCTCTCTCGGTGGCATTTCACAGTTACAATTCCTGCGTTCATCGATGCCAGTAAGATATGCGACTAGCACACAAAAACTGAAACTGAGAATGCGGAACGTTTGCTGCGTTGAAGTTTACTGTAAAATATGTAAAATAGCTTACGCGAATCGTGATACGCGAAAAACCAAAGTTGCATCTTCTTAAGTCTTCACACCGCAGCATTTTTGGGCTTCCGGAACAAAAACATACTGTACTTCCTGCAAATGTGTCTATGGCCTCTTAGCTTAAGGTTTCTTGTTGCTACTGTACTTAAATTTTAAAACATGACAACGCACCCATTAATTCTTATTCCAAATTAAATGGCAGTTCTGTTTGTATTGTGCAGTTCATGTACAGGCTGACACACATATATGTATACTAACAACTTCAGAGTCTGTCTATCGTGTGCTGTTGTAAATGATTAACTGGCTATATGATTGATTGATTGATGGATGGATTGACTGATTGGTGGGTAAGTGGATGAATGATAAGATGGTTGAATGACTAACTGGGCATTATGTATGATGTGGATCAAGTGAGATGTATTTTCCATTACACAAAAAGCATGACCGTCGTTCAGTTTGTCCTGTCACATGAATTGCCTAGAACAGCAGAACAAATAAGTGCCATATTAATCATTACAATTTCAAATTTCGTATCTCTTTTAAAAGTTGCCGCAGAAAGAAACGACGCTGAACAACTTCACAAGTAAGATGTACTTGAATATTTCACACTACCTCATTTTTATCACAAATTAACCTGTTTTACTGAAGTCTGAACAACCTTAAGACCTCTAGTATAGCCAAACTAATGTATTAACTCCAGAAGATACGGTTCTACTGGACAGCTTGTGTGGCGCTACTCTTCAATAAAACATCCACGTTTCGGGAATCCAAAGGGTCATTGCAAAGGAAATTTCGAGACTCCTGTTAACGTTACTCCCTGTCGGCTGGTAAATAGCTACCGACGTTTCGACGGGTTTAGTGCATTTTTCAGGGTAAACATTCCTAAGAGGTAGACCTTGGACTGCTTGAACCTGAAGTTGAAGGCGATACATTTCTTCAAAACGTCAGTAATTTTCATCATTAAAAATGGCGTTACTCTCCAGAGTAGGTTAATTTTCAGCAACTCACATCGTGTAGACCCAAATTAATGTGTTTATTACCGAGTTCAAAAAGGCCTTTGCGGGGGTGGGGAAACTGTACTGAAGGAAATTTAAATAATTTGGTCTATCTCTCACGCCCAGTGTTCTTATTCACGGAACTGCCGTTTGTGTAAGACCTGAAACTTTCAAACTTTTCCCTCCATTTTGCTGTGTCCACCCGAGAAGCCACGTACCTGAAGACTGAAAAATAAACTTATATTCTCAAAGTGTTAGATAAGTTGTAAAATTGTAGCCAGTTTACAAAGAATTTCTTCCATATATGCATCCATATGTCCAGGAAAACTATGGGTAACTCGATTTCGTGCCCAAAGTAAAAGAATAAAATTTGTCATATACGTACAGGTGAAAATGTTACATATATTTGCGCCGTCATTGGATGAAATCACATCTTTATGGTGCAGCTATTAAATAGAGTGTATGACACGTTTCCTTCAATACTTATTTGAATGCAGCACTGCCACCCAACAAATATTATGAATGTTATATAAACACCCAACATAAACACATTTAATATTCTTAAAACATGCAAACAAACTCCAATGCGTTACATTCAAGTAGCCTGGACTAGTTCGGTCATTTACAAGCAATACAAATTTGTATTAAAAATACAAGGCTTTTTACGAGGTAAAACTAAACTAAACTCCGTGGCCTTAGTCCGCACGCGAACTATACCGACAGAGCGGCCGCCGCCGGTCGGCGAAGTTAGTGCCAACTTTTGCGGATAGAGGGGTGTCACGTGGTCAGCGC
>Ga0131853_10010053_pt1 | contig 17316 bp, 12 predicted proteins | sample TergutLab28metaG_FD_92764 | JGI IMG/M metagenome (GOLD analysis project Ga0131853, IMG submission 92764) | Labiotermes labralis P1 segment gut microbial communities from Petit-Saut dam, French Guiana - Lab288 P1 (version 2) (version 2) | ecosystem: Host-associated > Arthropoda: Insects >... | reverse complement strand
GGGAGACCTGGACGACGAGCATGGCGGTGAGCGGTGCCAGCAACGGGTGCGTGCCCGGGAAGAGCAGGGTCGCGACGAGGTAGCTGACACTGGCGGTCGCGGTGATCCGCAACGCCCACAGCACCGCACCGCGCCACTCCCCGCGCAGCCGCGCCAGCTCACGGATCCGCCAGTCACGCCACATGTCCACCATCATGGCCTCCGGACCATGACGGTGGCCGTCAGCGACGGCCGGGTGAGACCTCGGCACTCTCCTTGGCACTCTCAGCGTGTGCGGTCCGGCTCGAGCGGGCCACCGAGAGGGCGGCCGAGAGCACGAGGAGCATCGCGAGGTGCTCGAGGTCGCCGCGGGCGAAGGTCAGGCTCCCATCGGCGTTGACGACGAATCCGGTGAGGAAGGCCCAGCCCGTGACACCGGTCAACGCGGCGTACCGCAGCGGCAGCGCGAGGGCCGCGAGACCGCAACAGGCGCCGTAGCCCAGGAGGCCGGTCAGCACGCTGACGTGCCAGCTGGTGAAGGCGGCCGCCAGTACCGCCATCGCTGCTGCCGCGACCCCGGCACGTACCGCGGCGACGCTCCACAGTGAGTCACCCACGCATCCACGATCACGCCGGATCCGTACGACCGCGCAGGTCGCTCGCAGAACGTTGACGCTCCCACGGCGCATCTTTACGGAATCTTGACGCCCGGAGGGGTCGCGGCAGCGACTCGGCGCCGGTCTCATGGGCCACCGTGGGTGCGGGCCCGCGGTGTCGACGTGCATCCCCTTGCCCCCGCTGGACGGAGCAACCTCGATCGGAAGGAACCCGGTGCCTGAGTCACTCGGATATGCACTCAAGCGGTTGACGTTGGGGCGTCCGTTGGTGACCGGACAGCTGCACGACGAACGGTTGTCCAACCCGATCGGGCTCGGCGTGCTGTCTCCCGACTGCATCTCCTCCTCGGCGTACGGCACCGAGGAGATGCTGCTCGGCCTGCTTCCGTACGCCGGACTGGCGGCCTTCACGATCGTGCTGCCGGTCACGGGCGTGATCCTGGTGATCCTGGTGCTGATGACGCTGACCTATCGGCAGGTCGTGCAGGTCTACACCAAGGTCGGCGGCGCCTACGTGGTCTCGCGGGAGAACCTGGGCCCGCGGATCGCGCAGGTCGCGGCCGTGGCGCTGCTGATCGACTACGTGGTCACGGTGGCGGTGCAATCGTCGGCCGGCACCGTCGCGGTGGTCTCCGCGGTCCCACGGCTGGGGCCGTACTCGGTGGAGATCACGATCGGCGTGGTCCTGCTGCTGTGCTACGGCAATCTCCGGGGTATCCGCGAGGCCGGTCGCGCCTTCGCGTTGCCCACGTATCTGTTCATCGGCGCCATCGGCTCGGTGATCGTCGTCGGCATCGTCCGGGAGGTGCTCGGCGACCTTCCGATGTACCACCCGCAAGGGGCCCCCGGTGTGGTGCACATCGGGCACGGAACGGGGCTGATCGCCGGGGCATCGATCTTCGTGGTCCTGCGCGCGTTCGCCAACGGCGGGTCGTCGTTGACCGGCCTGGAGGCCATCTCGGACGGCGTCAGCGCCTTCCGGGAGCCGACGGGGATCAACGCGCGCAAGACGCTTACCGTGATGGCCTGCTCCCTGGGCTTCTTGGTGGCCGGGGTCTCCTGGCTGGCCCATGTCACCCACGCGGCGCCGTACGTCCTCGGCTATCCGTCCGTGATCAGCCAGGAGGCGAAGATCGTCTTCGGCCCCAGCGCCGCCGGCCACGTGCTCTACCTGCTGGTGCAGGTCGCCTCGGCGCTGATCCTCTACACCGGTGCCAATACCAGCTTCAACGGCTTCCCCTACCTGGCCAGCTTCGTCGCCGCCGACTCCTTCCTGCCCCGCCAGCTCACCAAGCGCGGGCACCGGCTGGCCTTCTCCAACGGGATCATCGTCCTCACCGTGGCCTCCGTGGCGCTCCTGGCCGTGACGGGAGCCAAGGTCGACGCGCTGGTGCCGTTCTACGCGATCGGCGTCTTCACGGGGTTCACGATGTCCGGGCTCGGGATGGCGCGCTACTACGCCCGGCGGCGCGAGCCCGGGTGGCGCGCCAGGTTCGGCGTCACCCTCAGCGGTGGCCTGCTCTCCGCGGTCGTGGTGGTGATCTTCGCCGTCTCCAAGTTCACCGAGGGCGCCTGGATCGTCGTGGTCCTCTTCCCGGTGCTGGTGTGGGTCCTGATCCGGCTCAACCGCGAGTACCGCGCCGAGGACGCCATCCTCGACGAGCTCGACAGCCGCACGCTCACCCAACCTGTCTACGCACGCAACCGCGTCCTCGTGCTCGTCAACAATCTCGACCTGGCCGTGGTCGAGGCGGTGCGCTATGCCCGCACGCTGCGGCCCGCAGAGGTGCGGGCGGTGCATTTCATGATCGACTCCGCACACACCGAGGCGCTGGTCCGCCGCTATGACGAGATCGGCATCGGTGTCCCGCTCCAGGTGATCGACTGCCCGGACCGGCGGTTGCCGCGCGCGGTCAGCGAGCTCGTCACCGACACCCTCGCCGAACAGGCCAACACCAGCGTGACGGTGCTCCTACCCCGGCGCAGCTACGCCCCGCTCCTCGGACGCCTGCTGCACGACCGCACCGCCGACCGTCTCGCCCGGGTCATCAGCCGCATCCCCGCCGCCGCGGCGACGATCGTCCCCTACGACGTCCACGCCAGGATCAGGTCGCGGTTCCCCGATCTGCCCGAGGAGCGGCCGACCCGCGCCCTCGAGCGGTGGCGCGACCGGCTGACCGACACCGAGACCCAAGGCACCGGCCCGTAGGGCGACACACCCCTCGTCAGCGGCCGCAGTCGTGTGTACGGTGCCATCGTGCGAATCAGAACGGGTGCTGTCGCCATCACGATCACGAGTTTTGCGCTGGCGCTGATCGGCGCCGCAACGGAGGTCGCCCCGGCGGCTGCGAGCACGCCGGCGCGACCTGTTCACGTCACCGGGCTGTCGCGGCACTCCGAGCCGACGTGGGGAGGCGACTGGATCACCGTGCGGGGCTCCGGCTTCAGCCAGTCCGGCGGACGCGCGGTGGCGGCGGCGTACTTCGGCCGGTACAAGGCCATCTACACCCGCGTGATCAACGACCACACGATCGTCGCGCAGGACCCGGAGGTCGACGGCGCACGGAAGGTGGTGCGCGTGGTCGTGCAGTTGCACAACGGCACCCGGTCGAAGCCCTCCGCGGCCGGCACCTTCACCTTCACCGTGCCGAACATGCACACGCCGGCACACAACGGCCTCTCGACGCTGCAGTCCCGAGCCCGGGGGACGAGCGAGATCAGCAGGGTCGCGGCGACCAAGGCGCCCGCGCTGGCTCCGAGGCACGCGTCGTGGACGCTCGCCGAGGGGCGGTCCGTCGTTGCCCGAGCGAAGCGATGGCTGGGCATGCCGTACTCCTGGGGCGGCGGCAACACCTCGGGTCCCACCTACGGCAGCCCGTACGGCGACGGGCTGCTCGGCACCTTCGACGCCACATTCCGGGGCTTCGACTGCTCGGGGCTGACGCTGTACGCGTGGGCGCCGTACCGTGCGATGCCGCACTACGCCGCCACCCAGCACACGGTCGCGGGCCGCTTCCATCCGACCCGCTCCGAGCTGCAACCCGGTGATCTGCTCTTCTTCTCCGCGGGCGGTTCCCTGATCGACCACGTCGTGATCTACGCCGGGCGCGGCAAGGTCATCCAGGCGCCCGAGTCGGGTCACCTGGTCGAGGTGAGCTCGCTGGCGCAGGTGCTCAGCCTGGAGCCGCGCTACCTGGGGGCGACTCGCCCGGCCTCGACGGGCCGCCAGGGTCCGGGCCCGAAGGTCATCTCGCTCTCGAGCACCAAAGGCCCCGCGGCGGGCGGCGAGACGATCACCATCCGGGGCCGGAACCTGACCACCACCTCGCGGGTCATCTTCGGTGGCACGACGACGTACGCCTTCCAGGTGCTCTCCGGCTCCAGGCTACGGGTGAAGGTCCCTGCAGGCGCGGGCACCGTCCCCGTGCGACTCGGCAACGCCTGGGGTGTCTCGCCGAAGACCAACGCCGACCGGTTCACCTACACGAAGTAGTCGTCGGTGCCCTGAGCTCCGATGTGTGGAGGGTTGGGGTCACATGCTGACCTCAACCCTCCACACATCCCCCGTGGCAGGTGGCACGCTGCACCAGCCCAGCATCACGGCCTGCGGCGGCGGGTCACCAGCACCAGGCCGACGAGGAGCGAGCCGATGCCCGCCAGGGTCAGGGGCGTGGTCCAGGCTGGCGCGCCGGTGTTCGGAAGCGTCGTCGAGGACACGGACGACGGCGGGACCGTTGAGACGACCGGTGCCGTCGGGCCGCCAGGGCCGGTGCCACCAGCGGGCGGCGCCGCCGCGCAGGTCACCGTGAACGTCACCGGTGCCGACTTCGCGGACCGTACCGCGGCCGCAACGCCGGCCGCTCCGGAGCGCGCCACGAGGGCGGCGACCCGGGCCGGTACGACGCTCTGAGTCGCGGTCAACGTGTGCGGCCCACAGCTCAGTGGCGAGGGCAGGCCGACCGACCAGTGGCCATTCCTGCCGACCTTCGCCGTCGCCGCGGGGTGACCGTTGACGGAGACGGTGACCGTGCTGCCCGGCGTACCGGTGCCGGAGACCACGGGCGTCTTGTTGCTGGTCGAGCCGCCGTTGGTCGGCGAGGTGATCACCGGCGGTACGACGGGGGCCGCCACCGTGAAGGTGACCGAGTTCGACACCGGGCTGGTGTTGCCTGCGGCGTCGGTCTGGGTGGCGCTGACGGTGTGGCTGCCGTCGGCCAAAGGTGTCGTGGGCGTGAAGGTCCAGGTGCCGTCGGGCTGGACGGTGGTGGTGCCGACGACGGTTCCGTCGATGGTGACGGTCACGGTGTCGCCGGGGACGCCGGTGCCCTTGATCGGCGGCGTGGGGTTCTTGGTCGTCGAGCCGTCAGTCGGGCTGGTGATGACCGGTGCTGCCGGAGCGACGGTGTCGACGGTGAAGGTGACGGGTGTCGAGGCGGGGCTGGTGTTGCCGGCGGCGTCGGTCTGGGTGGCGCTGACGGTGTGGCTGCCGTCGGCCAAAGGTGTCGTGGGCGTGAGGGTCCAGGTGCCGTCGGGCTGGACGGTGGTGGTGCCGACGACGGTTCCGTCGATGGTGACGGTCACGGTGTCGCCGGGGACGCCGGTGCCTTTGATCGGCGGCGTGCTGTCGTTGGTCGAGCTCCCGCCTGCCGGCGAGGTGATCACCGGTGCGGCGGGGATCACCGTGTAGGCCACCGAGTTTGACGCCGGGCCCGTGGTGCCGGCGGCGTCGGTCTGGGTGGCGCTGACGGTGTGGCTGCCATTGGCCAGCGGAGTGGTCGGCGTGAAGGTCCAGGTGCCGTCGGGCTGGACGGTGGTGGTGCCGACGACGGTTCCGTCGATGGTCACGTTCACCGTGTCACCGGGCGTGCCGGTGCCCTTGATCGGCGGCGTGGTGTCGGTCGTCGTCGAGCCGTCGGCGGGTGAGGTGATCACCGGGGCGACGACGGGTGCCGCCACCGTGAACGTCACCGGCGTCGAGGCGGGGCTGGTGTTGCCTGCCGAGTCGGTCTGGGTCGCGGTGACGGTGTGCGGACCGTTGCTGAGCGGGATCGCCGGGGTGAGCGTCCAGCTGCCGTCCGGCTGGACGAGCGCCGTGCCGATGTTCGTGCCGTCGACCGTCACGCTGACGGTGGCGCCGGGCTCGCCGGTCCCGGTGATGGGCGGGGTGTTGTCGGTGGTGGTCGACCCGTTGGCGGGCGCGGTGATGACCGGCGCGGCGGGTGCGGTGGTGTCGACCGTGAAGGTGACCGGTGTCGAGGCGGGGCTGGTGTTGCCGGCCACGTCGGTCTGGGTGGCGCTGACGGTGTGGCTGCCGTCGGCCAGGGGTGTCGTGGGCGTGAAGGTCCAGGTGCCGTCCGGCTGGACGGTGGTGGTGCCGACGACGGTTCCGTCGATGGTCACGTTCACGGTGTCGCCGGGCTCGCCGGTGCCGGTGATGGGTGGGGTGTTGTCGTTGGTGATGCTGCCGTTGGTGGGCGCGGTGATGACCGGCGCGGCGGGTGCGGTGGTGTCGACGGTGAACGTCACCGGCGTCGAGGCGGCGCTGGTGTTGCCGGCGGCGTCGGTCTGAGTGGCCGTCACCGTGTGCGGGCCTTGAGCCAGCGGCGTGGTCGGGGTGAAGGTCCAGGTGCCGTCGGGCTGGACGGTCGTGGTGCCGACGACGGTTCCGTCGATGGTCACGTTCACGGTGTCGCCGGGCGCTCCGGTGCCCTTGATCGGCGGTGTGGTGTCGTTCGTGCTGGAGCCGTCGGCGGGCGAGGTGATCACCGGCGCCGCCGGGGGAGTGCCGTTGACGACCGTGACCGGCGCGCTTGCGGTGGTGCCGGCGGCCGTCGTACCGACGACGGTGTAGCTCCCCGGCGTGGCACTGTTCGGGATGGGCACCGTCGTTCCGCTGGGGATGCCGCCGCTGCCGTCGGTCGTCACGGTGACCGGGTTGCCCACCGGCGCGCCGGCGCTGTCGGTCAGCTGCAGGCTCACCTGCGTGTTCGGGGGCCAGCCGTCGCCGCCCACGGTGGTGCTGCCGCCGACCTGGGCGGGGCTGGTCGCGGTCAGGGTCGGGGTGTAGTCGACGTCGACGTTCGGTCCGACGACAGCCTTGCCGAGGTCGATGGTGGCGCCACCGGCGTTCAGGAGCGAGACGCGAGCGGCGACCTCGGTGAAGGTGCCGGCCCCGTCGACGTTGTTCTGCTGCACGTTGAGATCGACCGCGACCACGTTGCCCAGTCCGGTGAGCACCGGGTCGAGGCCGTTGGTCAGGTTCGTAACGGCCTGGTCGACGGTGTTGCCCGCCGTACTGACCAGGTTGGTGACCAGGGGCTGGACGGCGTTGGCCATCGTGGTCTGGATCGTGCCGGCGAGCGTGTTCACGATCGGGCTGAGCACGCTCGCCGCACCCGTGCCGGTGACCGTCAACGCGGGATTGCCCGACAGCAGGCCGCCGAGGGTGCCGGTGTAGCCGACGTTGATGCCGGCGGTGCAGGAGATCACCTGAAGAAGGCAGACGCCTCCGGTCACGGTCACGCCGACGGAGTTCACGGCGGCGGTCAGGGCGTTGTTGATCTGGGTCTGCAGGCCGTTGGGGCCGTTGCCGAGCAGGGTGTCGACCTGGTTCGCGATCGCCTGGAGCACCGCCGGCGTCAGGAGCGAGGAGTTGGGTGGCAGGTTGTTCAGGTTGACGAACTGGGCCAGGTCGACGCTGATGGCGCCGGTCTGGAGGTCGATCGACACCCCACCTGCGCTCAGCGTCTGGCTGAGGACCGGGTTGAGGGCCGTGGCGAGCTGGGAGGTGTCCAGGTTGACGGCCAGGGTGTTGGACACGACGCTCGCGCCCGGCAGCAGCGCCTGGATCGAGCCCAGGCTGTTCGTGACGCCACTCAGGAGACCGGCCACGATCTGGTTGCTGAGCCCGTTGACACCGGTCGAGAGTGTCGTCAGCGCGCCGTTGGCGGCTGTGGAGATGTTGCCGACCAGTGGCGAGGTCAGGTTCAGGTGGGCGCCGGCGATGTTGTAGTCGCGGCAGTGCACCGGGTTCGACAGGTCCGTGCAGGAGGTCGCCAGCGGCGTACCATCCTGGAGCGCGCCGGCGTCGAGTGCGGCCACGCCGGTCACGGCGCCCAGCGTCAGGTTCGCCGCCGAGAGCGCGGGCGTCGGCCCGAGGAGCTGGGTCAGGTCGACGGTGGCGTCGGCCGGGAACCCGCCGTTGCCGGATAGGTCGACGGCGCCGTCGTTGCTGACCGCTCCGGATGCCGCGCGCGAGACGCCGTCCGGGCTCGCTTGGGCGTACTGGTTGACAGCGCCGAGGTGCAACAGGTTGCCGAGGGGCACCGACACCCCGCCGCCCAGGTCGACGTTGACGGTGTTGAGCGCGGTGACGTCCAGCGTCGCCGTCTGGACGTTGGACGACCCGGCGGTCGTCCCGTCGACGTACGTCGCCTGTGCGCCGTTGATGCCCGCGATCGAGGCGAGGTTGCCCGTGAGCAGCGTGCCGCTCAGGAACTGTCCCGTCGCATTCGACGAGTCCCCGACCTCCGCCACGGCTGGCGCTGCCCACGCCAGCGCGCCGACGACCAACCCAGCTATTCCCATGACTGCCGTGATCCGACTGATCATCCCGAGGCTCCCTCTCCCAGAGCTAGGCGCCGTCCGGGGGGTACGGGGTACGGGTGGATTACTGCCGTGCTACGTAGGATCCACAGGCCGGCAACAACACTGTGTCCCTGCTTGGCTGTCACGGGAAGACTTCGTAAAGCGTCGTTTCATCCCGTCATTTCATTCCGTTCGCGGGCGCAGGTCGTGGCGGATCACCCCACTGGGTACGGCGAGATCATGAGGAAGAGGCTGTTAGCCGCGGTGCCGCCCGCCGCGCTGGGGATCGTCGCAGCCCATGACCTGCTCCAGCGTCGACACGCGGTCCTGCGGAACTTCCCGGTGATCGGGCACGCCCGGTTCTGGCTGGAGGCCATCGGTCCGGAGCTGCGCCAGTACATCGTGGCCGGGAACGAGGAGGAGCGGCCGTTCAATCGCGATCAGCGGCGCTGGGTCTATGCCTCGGCGAAGCTGCAGAACAACTACTTCGGGTTCGGGACCGACACCGACCTGGAGCACTCCGACGGCAACGTCATCGTCCATCACAAGACCTTCGGGCGCGCCTATCCGACCCACGGTTCGGTCGGCCAGGAGGCGCGACTACCCTCGGCGAAGATCCTCGGTGGGCCTCGCGGTCGTCGCCACGCGTTCCGGCCGGAATCGGTCGTCAACATCTCCGGGATGAGCTTCGGCTCGCTCTCGGGCAACGCGATCGAGGCGCTCAACCGCGGCGCAGCCGCCGCCGGATGCTTGCACAACACCGGCGAGGGCGCCATCTCGACGTACCACCGCAACGGCGGCGACCTGATCTTCCAGCTCGGGACCGCCTACTTCGGGTGCCGGGACGACGACGGCCGGTTCAGCCTGCCACGGCTCAAGGAGCTGGTCGCGTCGGCCCCGGTCAGGGCGCTGGAGATCAAGCTGAGCCAGGGCGCCAAGCCCGGGCTGGGCGGCGTACTGCCGGCGGCGAAGGTGTCGGCCGAGATCGCCGCGGCGCGAGGAGTGCGCGAGGGCGTGGACTGCCTGAGTCCGTCCCGGCACTCGGAGTTCGACGACGTCGACTCGATGCTCGACTTCGTCGAGCTGCTCGCGCAGGAGACGGGACTGCCCGTGGGGATCAAGTCCGCCGTGGGCGATCTGGGATTCTGGGAGGACCTGACCGAGGCGATGAGCCACGGCGATCGCGGCGTGGACTTCGTGACCATCGACGGGGGAGAGGGTGGCACGGGCGCCTCGCCGCTGATCTTCACCGACGCCGTCTCGCTGCCGTTCCGGCTCGGCTTCGCGCGGGTGTACTCGATGTTCGCCCGACGCGGTCTGCACGAGTCGGTCACGTTCATCGGCGGCGGGAAGCTGGGCCTTCCCGACAACGCGGTGGTGGCGTTCGCGCTGGGCGCGGACATGGTCAACGTCGCGCGCGAGGCGATGCTCGCCGTGGGCTGCGTCCAGGCGCAGAAGTGCCACACCGGGGAGTGCCCGACCGGTGTCGCCACCCAGAACCCGTGGCTCGCGCACGGGCTCGACCCCTCGCTGAAGGCCGCCCGGGTGACCAACTACATCAAGACGCTGCGGCGCGACCTGCTCAAGGTCTCCGAGGCATGCGGGGTCGAACATCCCGCCCTGATCGGGCCCCGTGACGTCGAGATCCTGGACAACCCCTCCGATGGCCGCCTGCTCGAGGCGGTCTACGGCTACGAGGCCGGCTGGGGGTACCCGTCGGCGAACGACCGCGAGCGGATCACCGCGATCATGGCCGCCACCGAGGAGACCGAGACCAGCACCGAAGGACCGCCCGAGACGGCTGAGGACGGCGAACCCGGGACCGGCATCGCGGGTGAGTCCGGTACCGGCGCGTTGGACACCTAGGGCTGGCGGCTAGGACTGCTGGCGCCGCCGTCACCCGCCGTGGTGGTGGCCCGGCGGGCCAGCGGGGCCGTGACCGCCGGGGCCATGGGGGTGTCCCGGCTGGGGATGCACGTGCATGGAGTGTCCCGGCTTCGGGCCTACGGGCTTCGCCGGCGGCTGGGCGTGCTTCGCCCGGTGCGGACGTGCCGGCGCACGGCGTACGTCGGCCCGCGCCACGACCGGATGGGACGTCGTGGTGGCTCGCGTCGTGGTGGCCCGCGGCGTCGCGGACACCGACCGGTGTCGGGTCGCGGTGCTGGGGTGATGGGCGGTCACGTTGCTCGCGGTGAGCGCGGCTGCGGGACCTGAGCCGTGGTGGAGGCTGCCGGTGAGGATCACGGCCGCGAAGGCCATGGCCGCGACCGCGGCGGTGATGGCGCCCGCCAGGACCCGGCGGTTCTGCCTCCACGTGTACGGCGCAGGGGAGGCCCCGGGTGCAGCCCACGGGTCCGGGTGGCCGTTGGCCGCGGCGCGGGCGCGGATGGCCACCTCGGCGGCATCGCCAGGGCGCTCGGCCGGGTCGCGGCGTACCATCTGCGCGACGAGCGAGCGCAGCGCCTCCGGCAGCGTGACCGGCAGCATCGGCATCTCGGTGGTGGTGTGAGCCAGCAGCGTCGCGGCCTGGGTGTCGCGGGTCAGGGGCTTCTGGCCCGTGAGCGCCTCGTAGGCGACGACCCCGAGCGCGTAGATGTCCGAGCGCGGAGTCGCGCGCTGTCCGGTCGCCTGCTCCGGACTGATGTAGTCCACGGTGCCGACGATCATGCCGGTCGCGGTGAGCGGCTCGTAGTCGGCGGGCTGCGCGATGCCGAAGTCCAGCAGCACCGCCGTACCCTCCGGGGTGATCATGATGTTGCCGGGCTTCACGTCACGGTGCACGACTCCGGCGGCATGGGCCGAGGCGAGGGCGTCCGCCGTCTGCGCAAGGAAGTCCGCAGCGCGGCGGGGCGGCAGCGGACCCGCCCGGAGCAGGTCGCGCAGCGTCGTGCCGGGGACGTACTCCATGACGAGATAGGGCGCCGGCTCGCCGTCGACGTCCTCCTCGCCGAAGTCGAGCACGCGCGCGATGCCCGGCGCGGAGAGGTTCGCCGCGATGCGGGCCTCGGCGCGCAGCCGCGCCCGGGCCACCTCGTCGTGACCGGGGCGCAGCAGCTTGACGGCGACAGTCCGGTTCAGCAGTAGGTCGTGCGCTCGGAACGCTCGTCCGGCGCCGCCGGCGCCGATCTGCTCCACGAGCTCATAGCGGCCACCCAGCGCCGTGCGTCGGTCTACATCCACGCCGCAGCAGTACCCACGACGCGCCTGCGCTACCGCCCCAGACGTTGGTTGTTGGCCGCTGGGTGCTGGCGCTCGTTGCTGGGCGGTGCTTACCGCGTGGTCGTTACTGCGCGGTGCCGGCGGGGTTGGGCTGCTTGCTCCCGTCCTCGGCCGGCTGGCCGCCGGTCTGCACCGGGATGCCGTCGACGGCCGAACCGAACTCGGGGCTGAACTTGGAGCTGTGCCGGAACATGTCGACGAACTGCTGCATCCGCGGGTCCGTCGGGCTGGTGACGCGCAGCTGGTAGCCCCACGAGCTCAGCACGATCGGGGCGGGCAGGGCGTTGGACGACCAGGGGCTGAGGTCCATGTAGCGGTTGCCCTGGCCGTTGCCCTCGTCGACCATCGACTGCTTGCCGACGAACGCGACGAGCTGACTGACCTCGCTGGCCGGCAGGTTCGGGCGATAGGTGATCCACACGGCGCCGTGCTCGAGGTTGTGGACGGCGCGCTCGTTGGGGACCGGCTTGGTGTAGACACCGGCGTTCATCCAGATGGCGTTGTGCGGGCCGCCGACCGGGGGCGTCACGGCGTACGTCACGGGGCCGGTGACGTGGTCGTGCTGGAGCGCGCCCGGGTGGCTCGTGCCGTCACCGGGCCAGCCCTGCGTGTCCCACGCGAGGACGCCCTTGATGCCGCTGGTGTTCGCGACGCGGGTGGGCGTCTGCTGCACGGTCGTGGTGCCCGTCGGGGTGGACGGAACGATCTGCGGGCCCGACGTGGCGGTCGGGGAGCTGCTGTGGTGGTCGCTGACGGTGATGGCAACGCCCACCCCCAGCGCCACGATCAGTACGGCGACCGCCGCGATCACGAGCCAGTTGCGGCGTCGCTCGCGGGCCTGCTGCTGGCGGCGCTCCTCCTCGACCCGCGCACGGCGCTCGGCGGTCCGGGCGCTCCGGGATGCGGGCACCGTCTGGGCGCCGGACTTCTTGGCTTGGGGCTTGGTCACGGGGCATACGGTAATTGCTACTTCAAGCAGGAGCGAAAGCGAACCGCCGGTCGGACGCCGCGGCGGCCACTTGCCGCGCCGCTTACGCCGTGCCGTTTACGCCGTCCCGCTGACTAGGGCGTAGCGATGACGACGACGGGGGATGCGCCGCGCAGGTACCGCGCGCTCACCGGGAGGACGGCCTCGTACCGGGTGGTCCGCCAGTTGCGCAGGTAGTAGTGGAAAGAGCCCGATGCCGTGGTGCTCGCGGTGGTGGCGACCAGCCTCCACGTCGTCGTGTTCGACGGCATGGCCATGATCCTCACCTGAGCGGCCACGGCAGCGCCGCTGGCCGTTGTCACCTTGCCGAACAGGCCTACCGCGTCACCGCGAGCCACCCGCGCACGTCCGGGCCGCAACGTCACGACGGTGCGCAGCTTCGTCGCTGTCACGGGCTTCGGAGAGACTGTCGGCGTCGCAGTCGCGGTCGGAGTGAGGGTGGGCTTCGCGGTCGCGGTGGCCGTGGCGGGCGCTGTCGGACTTGCCGTGGATGTCGGCGTGGGGCTCGCTGTGGGGCTCGGCTTGGCGGTGACGCTGGCGTTCGCGAGTCGCTGCAGCGCGGCGAGGGTTCCGTTGAAGGCGTCCATGTCGACACTTCCGCTGATGCCCGTGACGGTGCCGGTGCTCGTGCCCTGCCAGAACGTCCACGTCGGCCAGCCGCCGGGGATCGTCGGCGAGGCCACCCCGTAGTGCGCGATCCACAGCGGGTAGTGATGGAAGGCCGTGGAGTTGCCCATCGCATTGACCCAGAACGACGGGGAGACATAGATGATCGGCGTACGCCCGGTCAGGGACTCCGTCGAGGTCAGCCAGTTCGCCACCCAGGTGCGCAACTGGGCCACGCTCAGGCCACCGGTGGCCTCGAGGTCCAGCACCGGCGGCAGTACGCCGGCGGCCCGCTGGTTCGGGATCGCCTTGACGAAGTACTGCGAGTCGGCCACCGCGTTCCCGACCACGGGCCGGGCGAAGTCGTAGGCCCCGTGGTAGAGGCCGACCTGCCCCGAGCCGACCCAGTCGCCGGCCAGATAGGGGTTGACGTACGACGTGCCCTCGGTCGCCTTGATGAAGGTGAACTTCGCGCCCGTGCTTGCGACCTTGGACCAATCGAGCGTCGTCTTGTGCTGCCACCCGGACACGTCGATGCCGGGCTGGCTCGCTGCTGCGGCGGCAGCGGCTCCGACGGCGATGGCCAGCGTGGCGAGGGCAGCGCCCACGATGGTTGCGGTACGGCGCCGCCGGCCGTTGGTGGGGTTGTCCAAAGCACTCTCCGCGAATCCGCCGCATTCCACTGGCCCGGCCTCGCTGGGAGAGGGCAGAGAGAGGGTAACGCCGGTTTTGCCGCGCGGTCTTAGGTTTGGGAAACCTCGGGTAGCGGTGGCGAAGGCGGTCGCTTCCGATGCGCTATCGAGGGCTCTCGCGCCGAGTAGTGTCTCGGCCGTGGATGCTGAGGACATCGCGATCTGGGACGCCGAGGCGGACGTGTTCGACGAGCCTGCCGATCACGGCCTACGCGATCCCGCGATACGGCGGGTCTGGCGTCGACTCCTCCTCGACCGGCTGCCCGGGCCTCCTGCACGTGTCGCGGACCTGGGCTGCGGCACCGGCACCCTCTCGGTCTTGCTCGGTGAGAGCGGCTACGAGGTCGACGGCGTCGACTTCTCCCCACGGATGGTGGAGTTGGCCGAGCGAAAGGCCGAGGGGGTTCCCGGGCTGCGGTTCGTTCAGGAGGACGCGTTCGACCCGTCGCTTCCCAGGGCCTCCTATGACGCCGTTCTCTGCCGCCACGTCCTGTGGGCGATGCCCGATCCGGCTCTTGCCCTCGCGCGTTGGCTACGGCTGCTGTCTCCGACTGGTCGGCTCGTACTCGTGGAGGGCCGGTGGTCCAACGGCGCCGGGCTGTCGGCTGAGCAGACGGTCAAGCTGGTCCAAGACGCCGGCCGAGCCGCCTGCCTCACGCGGATGACCAGCCCCTCCTACTGGGGGCGGGCCATCACCGATGATCGCTACGTGGTGACGAGCATGGGTGCGATGTGAGACCAGCGGCCCATCGACCGGGCGATAGCGGCCGCTACGCGTATCCCAGTACCGGCTCTCGCTTGGCCATCCACGCCAGAGCCGAGGCGATTGCCTCGTCGAGGGTCGCCTCGGTCTTCCAGCCGAGCAGGTTCCGTGCCTTGTCGGCGTTGGCGTAAGCACCCACGGCATCGCCGGGTCGCGGTGGCGCTTCGACCGTCGGGATCGGCTTCCCCACGACCCGTTCCACCGCCGCGATGAGCTCGCGCACCGTGACGCCGTGCCCAGCTCCAAGATTGATGTAGGTGCTCGGTTCGCCCGCGACCGCCAACGCCGAGTCGAATCGCTCCACCGCAGCCACGTGGGCCCGAGCGAGGTCCCAGGCATGGATGTAGTCGCGGATCCCGGAACCGTCGCGGGTGGGCAGATCCGTACCGGTGACCGTGAAGGAGTCGCGCTGGCCCAACGCCGTCTGAGCGAGGAGAGGTACGACGTGGGTGGCATCGCGAACGTGGTATCCGGTCCTGAGGCCTGGATCTGAGCCGATCGGGTTGAAGTAGCGCAAGATGATCGCGCGCAGATCGGTGGCCGCGGCCAGGTCCTCAAGTACCTGCTCCATCATTCGCTTCGTCCACGCGTACGGAGATGTGGGCTGCACGGGATCGCTCTCGGCAACCTCGAAGTCGGGCTTGAGGGCGTACAGCGACGCCGTCGAGGAGAAGACCAGCCTGTTCTTACCTAGCGTGGTCAGCTCGTCGAAGAGCTCCAGCGACTTCGCGACATTGTCCCGGTAGTACTCATACGGAAGTCTGACCGACTCGGGCACCACGATCCGCGCGGCCATGTGGATGGTGGCCTCAAGCTCAGGGTGCTCATCGACGATGCGTCGCACCAGACCACGATCGGCAATGTCGCCCTGGTAGAAGATCCTTCCATCGGCGAAGCGGCGTGGACCGGTCACAAGTGAGTCCAGGACGATCGGCTCGTGGCCCGCCTGCTCGAGCGCAGTCGCTGTGACTGAGCCGAGATAGCCGGCACCGCCCGTGATCAGAATCTTCATGAGCGCGACGGTACAAGCCAACTTCTGTACCGATCGGCAGGAGTGGGTGTCGACTGCTCAGCCATCGAGGGTGCGGAGGAACGCCACGCCCTCCTTCTGTACGCCGGCGTGGAGTTGGCTGGCCCGCTCGATCGCGCTCTCGCGGCCAGCGACGGGAACGCGAAGCCGCTCGCCGCTGTCCGACTCGACGTCAACCACCCACTGGTCGCGAAGCAGGTATCGCTGAATCAAACCGGGCACCGACTGGTACTCGATTCGCGCCACGGCACGAGGCGTGAACGGATCGGGGGTGTTGACCAGGTTGAACCAGCGGCGAAGCCGATCGATGGCCGGTTCGACGCGGAGGGTGACGCGGACCCCATCAGGTCCCACTGCGTCGGGGAGCCACCCAGCGCCGGCGGTCGTCGGGCTGTAAGGGTCGGGTCGAGGATCAGGCACGCCTGATAGTAGTCACTCGGAACCCGATCAGGTGACGGGTGCAGGACCCTCGCTCCGGGTGGTCGGTAAGGCGAGTTCGGGTGATCCCGGAGTTCTTTGCAGCAGTGATCGAGCCACAGGTCAATACCTGCCGGGTCAACACCGTTGTCCACAGATTCTTTTCGGGCCCTGTTTTCGGGAGTGTGTTCGATCTAGCGTTGCGGGCATGACCTCCACTCCACCACCCACACCGGGCACCGGCGATGCCGGCGACCCGGTGGTGCACCCGCTGCACGCAGCGGTCGGGGTGGTGCGTACGGCGCTGGCCGAGGTCCGCACGGTGCAGCCGCTCTTCCTGCCGGTCGAGGCCAAGGGCGATCTACTCGCCGAGCTGGCCGCGGCCAAGGCCCAGTTGGAGGAACTGGAGCTGCGGGTGCTGGCCACCTGCGGGGACGCCGCCGCGGCGACTGGTGCCCGCGACATCGGGGCCTGGCTGAGCGCGACGCTGCCGGTCGAGGGGCGCACGGCGCGGGCCGTCACCCGGCTCGCCGTCGCGGTCGAGGGGTGGCCGCAGGTCGCCGAAGCCCTGGCCGAGGGGCGGCTGACTCTGGATCAGGCCCGGGTCATCATCACCGCGCTCGACGCGGCCGCTCCGATGATGACCACCGACCAGGCCGCCGACGCCGAAGCCCTCATGATCACCGAGGCCCAGCGTCTCGATCCCGGACGGCTCCGCATCCTCGGCAAACGGCTGCTGGCCCTGGTCGGCGCCGAGGACGGGGCAGCCGCCGACGCCGCGTTGCTGGCCGCCGCCGAGAAGTCCGCGGACAAACGCGCCCGACTGTGGATGCGGCCCCGCGGGGATGGGATGACCCGGATCGAGGCCCTCGTCCCCGACGCGACCGCCCACCGGCTCCGGGTCTGCCTGGAGGCCTTCGCCCAACCCCGCCGCACCGCCTACGAGGCCGATGGGAAACGACTGCCCTACCCCAAACTCCTCGCCGACGCCCTACGCGACCTGCTCGAACGCATCGATCCCGCGGTCCTGCCGCACCACGGCGGGGACGCCACCACCGTCTTCGTCACCATGAGCCTGGACCAGCTGCGCGACGAGCTGGCCACCGCCGGCCTCGGCCTGGACGGGGACACCATCACCGCAAGCCAAGCCCGCCGCCTCGCGTGCACCGCCGGGATCATCCCCGTCGTCCTCGGCGGCGAGAGCGAGATCCTTGACCTCGGCCGCAAGAGCAGGTTGCACACCCCGATCATGCGCAAAGCGATGCGGCTACGCGACAGACAATGCCGCGCCGAGGGCTGCGACGTACCCGCGAGTTGGTGGCTGTTGGGCTTTGGAACTGGTGTCGGGCGAGCAGGCAGCCGGGCCGGCCCCGGCCGCGCCCGTCAGGGCGCGGCCGGGGTCAGTCGGTAGAGGCGGT
>Ga0131853_10010052_pt1 | contig 17317 bp, 5 predicted proteins | sample TergutLab28metaG_FD_92764 | JGI IMG/M metagenome (GOLD analysis project Ga0131853, IMG submission 92764) | Labiotermes labralis P1 segment gut microbial communities from Petit-Saut dam, French Guiana - Lab288 P1 (version 2) (version 2) | ecosystem: Host-associated > Arthropoda: Insects >... | reverse complement strand
TCAAGCACCAACAAGAGCTGTGAACAAAGGGTTTGTGTTGTATGTGTTCCAGGTTGGTTTGTTAGATGAGTTGTTATGGTTATGGTGATGTGTTACTTGCACCCTTACCAAACTTCCACAAGAGTCGGTGCAGGGTTTTGTACATGGTCGTTAAGGATGTAATAGGTCGATAGTTTCTGACTTCCTTGCTGTCTTCTGATTTTGGTATCAAAAAAGTTATTCCTGTGGTCAGCCAGTCAGGTGCCTTTTCCGGTTCCTCTATAATTGCATTGAAGTTTTTTGTACTAGGCCTGTGAGAAGCTGGAAAATCTTTAGGACAGTAATTTTGTATTTGATCATTTCCAGGAATTTCCAATTGTGAGCTTTAGACAAATATGAAGTACTTTCCGTAATCTGTATAGGCATCCAATCCATATGACTAACTTTCCTTTTCAGTTCCCTTCTTATCCATTCTGCTCTTTCATTATGCTGTGTTTCTTCTTCCCATAGTGACTTTCAGTAAGTCTCTGCTTCTGCCATAGAGGTAGGTTCTCTGGCCTCTATATTCATTATGCCCAGGTTTCTGTAAAATTTTTTGTTTCTTCTTTGAACATCTTATTCTCTCTATACTGGGTTTCCCTTTTTTCATACCTTCTAATTCTTTGGGCTTTTGCTTGCACTTTCTGCTTCAGTGTTTCTGTCAGCTGTGCAACTTCCCTAGCTTTTGTCACTCTATATTTTTTAAAAATCTTCCTCTTCTTCCTGTTAAGCTTTACATTATCAGACCCTGTTCTAGTTTCAGCTATTATTGATAACACTTTTCTCCAGCTGCTTATCTATTTCTGCATTTTTATTTTCCAGAACTTTACATTTCTTCTATTTTTGCTTCTTTTGCTGGGCTCATTCAGTGTTTGTGTCATGATCGTGGCTGCAGCCAATATCGGGCTGTTTATATATGTTATGTCCATTTCATCTTCATCTAAAAGTTCTTCAGTCACTCCATTTATTTCTTTGTGAAGCTTTATCAATTTGCTGTTTGTTTTAGATTTGGCAGCTTCTCCCTTTCAGACATTTGTATGTGCCTCACCTTATGCCACATTATTTGAAGGTCTTCCTTTAGCTTTCCTAACTGTGTGCTGCTCTCCTATAGCAATTGGGTGTTTGTTAATTCTCTACTTTACCGAAGCCAGTTTCGTTATTTTCTTCGTCTCTCTTCAGGTGCTCTGTAACATTTGTATCCATTTTGTCGCCATTCACTCCGTTTGTATAATCTTCTGTGTCATCCCCTATTGTAAGTCTAATATTTTCTTTTATCTCATCAATTTCAACAGCCGTTATTCTTTTAGCTTTTAGGATGTAGTTCTTATGGTTTAACATTGTTATTATTATTATTATTATTAACTGTGTTGGTGGTGGTAGTAGTAGCAGTAGTAGTAGTAGTAGTAGTAGTAGTAGTAGTAATAGTTGCTGTTGTTATTGCTGCTAAGAAGTGTACTAAGCAGGCGAGGTTTCCTATTAAATAACAAGTCACTACAGGGTCAAATTTAGCTCATTTATTCCACTGAAGGGCCAGTATTTCTCATCACAGTCACCAAACACTTTGTCACATTTGTCCCATCCTGTCACGAGTTTAGGAATTCTATCGCAGTAGAAATCGGGCTGTTAGTTTCGCGATACTTCACGCACGAACAGAGCATTTCCCGTAGTACCCCATTTTATATTTATATTTATTTATTCAGTTTTACTTATTTTTGTGCCACAAAGTCTCTTTATTTTTAATTTATTTAGGTTTTATTTTTTACAGATATTTGTAAATAGAAACATTTACTTATGCGTTATTTGATTTTATACAATAAATGTCTATTTCGTATCATATCGTTTTCACACCGCCGTAAAATTAAAATCAAAACCCAACGTCAGCTCACTTTAAAAGGACCTCCAGAATTTCAATATTGGTGAATTGGTAAATTGAGCGGCAAGTTTTTCTTCGCATCATACCGTCAGAATTTATGTAAGTCCTAAAGAGTTGCAGGATTGAAGTTGTGTTCTTTGACAGTTTAAGGGAGAGAGAATTTTTTTTCTCCCGCATGTTCTTGATGAACCGTAACTTTGTTGTTAGAGATCAAACTTACAGATGTTCCCATCACTGACTTACGGAAAGTATGCTAAAGATATTCACTGTTAACAGATATAGAGAAGTAATGCCTTGCCAGTAATATGACACAAGTTTCCAGTCTTCATACAGTAGATGGTAATGTACGAGTAGTTCTGTAATTCAAATGACCACCAAGGCAGCTGACCTTTCCGTGCACACAGAAGCTTACACTTGACTTACGGCGACCCAAAACATGTTGCATACCATCAACGTGCGGAATATGAGACGGAACTTTGACGTCTTATATTCGGGTAGAATTTACTGACTTTCGCAGAAACCTGCTGTCCTAGTTGCATGGAGGAAAGTAGCGTGATTTTCCTCAGGGTATAATTTAAAGACGGCTTACGGCTTTTATCCCCAGACACGTGTGCCTCACCAAAACAGGTCGTAAAAAACGCCTTTGTTTCATGCAAAGTGCACCCTTTGGGCGTCACCTACAGAAAACCATTCAACTAAATAAATTCTCCTTCCTCAAAGAACACATTTCCACTTGCAGCACAGGTCTTTAGTCTGAAGTCCTCGGCCTATTCGGAAAAGCTGTTAGCCTATTTACAGTCCCAGTTATAGTTACGAGGTTTCCGTATCACAAGACCAGCGAAAGTCGACACCTCCTGTAGTTACATGTTGCCCTGTGCTTAGTTTGGTTGGTGTCATAGAACACTAATTTTCATGGTCACTGTTGTGAAAACCCCTAATCTCACAACTTAATATCATTTTTACGTGAAATTATTTCCAGCCTGCTTTCTATTGAAGCAACATTTTGTTATAATTTTTGTCCAACTTGGCAGTCAGAAGTAATTTGCATGTTTTGATTAAAGCGTCTAATTTTCTGTGTTTCACCAGAGGCTATTTGCATTCTGTCAAAGCGGAGTTAATTTCAGGCGCCAGTGTACGTTATTTATCATCTTTCAGTCAGATTTTAACTGTTAAACAAACTAACTGTGGATTAATTAACTTGACACTGCATGAGGAGTGTGCTTGCTTGCCTCGTGATATCTACAGATGCTGTACTAATTCTCCCAGCTGTTAAATTAGTGGTAATAGCTCCATGCTGTTAATAGCGATTTGCGTACATCACAGATTTCACAACGGTCTGGAAACTAGACAACCAAGCGCACTCAGTCTTATTTCTCGTAATTTCAAAAGGAACGCAATTCAGAACACAGAGCCTCTAAAGTTAACTTCATCTGAGACTAATCGTTAGTTATGTATGTGTATTCTAATTAAAAGTTCGTCAAATTCAATTGACGAATAAGAATGCTGTAATTGCTCAAAATACAGAGATATTCGAAACCTTTATAGAAAAATGAGCCAAGAACCTACCTGTCTCTGTAGTGTACGGAATCTTATTACCCAAACTGTGTTCTGCCCTGAGCCAGCCCACTCCAATCCTACTTTTACATCCAAAAATTTAATGTGAATGCGTAGGTTTCGCTTTCATTGATCAAGCACATGAGAGCTAATAGGCAAGGGGATGTGTGGGTACAACTCCAAGAATTCTTAAACTAAACATTGGGTGGAGGCGTTGTTAGATTTACGCTCTATCCCCTTTACCCTCAGGGAAGAGCCATAATTCCCTTTCTGTATAAAGCTCTGTGCCCCCCAGAGCTGGACAGGAATGTGTGTCGACACCGGAAGCGCAGATTTATCGGTAATGTAGACGTCATTCTGCAGTTCAATTTTAGTTTTCTATTCTCGAGTTCTATTTCTGTTTTGTTTCTTTCTTTCGACGTAAAATTAGGTTCTCCGAATGACCTATTATCTTTAAAGCTTTCTATTAAAGTGTTGTGCTCTTGTCTTAATCGAAGATTCAAGCCAATTTGTAATTGTCGTCGGATGAAGTACAAGACAGTATTCAGTTCTATTAGCGTAACTGGCCAGTACATTCAATACTATTCTTAGAAATCGATAGAGCGACAGAGCGCCGAATTGCATCTACCATGATCACTGCGCAATTGTCTCACACGCCACTGGAAGATGGACGAGAACTTCTGCTCTGCCAGGTTATAAAAGAAGTCACGTAACGGAGCAGAGAGGATCAGTTCATAACAAAGAAACTTCAATTCATCCTCAACACTGGCACTTCAACTACACTAGTTTTTGAAGTGATGTGCTGTTGTGTTCACTGCAGATATCAAGATATGTATGTGTGTGTGTGTGTGTGTGTGTGTATATATATATATATGTATCGTGTTTTGTCTGCGTATCGCTTCTCGTGGCTCCAGCTATTATAGTACAGCCTTCAAGTTATAGTTTCCAATGTGTGTGTTTGTGTGTGTGTGTTTATATATACATATATACTGAAAACTATAACACACAAACACACTGGAAACTATAACTTGGAGGCTGTACTATAATAGCTGGAGCCACGAGAAGCGATGTGCAGACAAAACACGATATTTGATTTGGTAACCTTTAAAGTTCAGTTGTTACTTTGCTTAGCAGAAAGTTTAACAACAAAATTTCCATGTTCTGCCCACACAGTGTATTTTTATGATTTGTGTGGATCTCAGAACAAACATCGATTATTTCCCTACACAACATTAAGCTGTTGGTTTTTATAACTGAGAATGTGTTTGCTGTGCAGTACGATCCGAATCTAACTGTAATTTATGTCATTTTTCCTTGTTGAAGGGGTAAGGTATTACCATAATTTGCAGTTGTAGACATAGAAATTTGGTGTAGACATTGCAATTTCGTGTAGACCTAGCAGCTTAGTATAGAAAAGCAACTTAGCTTAGACATAAAAATTTAGATCCACTCAGCCGTCTACCATGTCCTCATTCCGTGTCCCTTGCGCGCCAACGAGCACACACACACACACACACACACACACGCACGCACGCACACACAAACACACACACACAAACACACACACACACACACACAAACCGACAGCAAACCTGTTCTGTGCCCCTGTATGGAAAATATTTCATGTTCCAGGTAAAGTCCCTACGTAAATGTCTGATCACTTTAAAGAAAATCAGCTGAAAATACAAATAAGGAGGTATTATAGTTTTTAAATCTGTAGGATGCATGGTCTTAAAATGTATCAAATGTGAGAAAGTTAATAATAAATCGAACCGGTTTAGTGAAAAATATTTTTGGTGCTCGCTGTTCAGTCAACTCCCGCAGTTACTCAGTATGACCCACCTAATCTAACATTCACAAAATCTTATGTCCACAGGGCGAGTTTATATCTTCAGTACTATTCCCAAAATGAAATGGTGACTTTTGTCCTTTCAACATTAAACCTTCAATGACCCTGTGGGTTAAATTCTAAGTACTTCCCTGTCAGGAGGGGTTTTCAATTCACAGTACCATTCAGTGCACCCACAAACGTGTGCTGCACCGATGCCTGCAACATGTGGAGAATTAAGAGTTCCGTACATTGCACCGCTCCACCGTTGAAGGGTTCATTATTTGTAATATTTAATGCAGGGCGGATGTGCTTACTGTGAGGTAGGGACTGATTTGTGTGTCATATTTCAGCGAATTCGGTGCTTTAAAAATTAAGTAACTTCTGTTTATTAATTTTTATTATGTGCTATATTATTGTCATTTATATTTTCTTTAATTGGTTCTTTCTCCTTTCGAGAATGCTTAGAATAGTTCTCCATTATCACAGAATGTCATCATCATCATCATCATAGTAATAAACATCAAGGATTGGACACTTTGATCCGTTCCGTCTCCAAAGTTACAGCTGCTCTCTCCAACGTTTCTTCGGTCTTCCAATTGTTCTCCTTCCTTGTGGTCTGCAGTAGTATGATTTCAAAGGGATTCGATTTTTTGACATTCTTTGCAAGTGCTGAAACCAGTTCCGTCTGTACTCATCTATCGTGTCTAGTATGACTGTAATTTGTAGTTCGCGACGTATATAGTACGTAGTATGTAAAAGGTAAAGTGTTTCCGTTACAGGCCTGGTGTGGTCCAGAGGGTGGTTAGAGGTATAGCTCTATTCTTCCATGACCGCGGCCCTGAAAGGGGTTGAATGGTCAGCAGCACGCCCCGGCCGCACTTTACCCCCGGGAAACACCCGGTACCCATTCTACAGGAGGCTGGGTGGGCCCAGAGCCGGTCTGGTCGGGCGGAAAATCTCGTCCCCACCGGGATTCGATCCCGGACCGTCCAGCCCATAGTCATTCGCTATACCGACTGAGCTACCCGGTCCACATGTAGTGTGTCGTATGTAGTAATTTAAGATATTAGTGCAGTCCACGTTAGAGTTCTGGCTAGAGGCAGAAAAGACGCCAGTTTATACTATATACGTCTGACTTATTCCGAGCGAAATGTTGTATTTTAAATAAGATTCAGTATGATTAATGCAACAGAGTATGGTATAGAAATAATTTGGTAAGGCAATAAAATACTTTAGGGCTTTACGAGTTTTAAACGGAGAAACAAAGAGAAGTTACAAGAATATCTGTGCAACATCACAGTACCAAATGGGAGGCACAAAAGCCTTATATCTATAAACTGAAATTAAAAGACTCTCGACGTTGATGCGTATTGCACATTCTGCTAACCGGAATTACACCTTGAACCAGGCGTGTCGCAGCTGCAGTGATTAAGTATCGGTCACGCTGGACTTGAGCTGCAAGTCTCAGGTCAGTTCACTGTAGGTCTGTGATGGAAATAGCATGTCAGCGGTGCTGCTTTGTTGTGTATTCCGGTCGTCCTCCTTAAAGCGTCATCTTACCAAATTTCCATGTCGTCTACCAGTGTCGTTGAAGTATTCGATAGACATCGGTCCGCGTTTTCATATAACTCTTGCCCTTTCTTATTACACGTTTTCGACCCCCCTCCCTCCCAACTTGACATGGTCCGCATTTTAGGAATGAATAATATTACCACTTTCATCGTATTCTAAAAAATCCTAGACTCTGCAAGGGTATCTGGTTGCTTCCTCAGAAGTCATATCCACTAGAAGCACTGACACTGATATTTTTGTACAGTTGTGACAGCTCAGTTAGCACAGTGACATTAGTCCGCCGGATGTAAGACAAAACACGTATCATTTCCGGACAGAAACATTTTGTGTGCCGCAGCGCGTTTCCGCCTCCACCCAGCTTGCTACCAAGAGGCTATCATGGTTACTGTGCCTACAGTAAAGCGGCCAGGGCGTGACTCTGACGATTTCCACCAGGTGCGAGGTGTAGAATACGTGGAAATACGACTCCACAATTCTGCATATGTATTGACGTGAAGTTGCGATTAAACACGAGAGACCAGACCTTTACCTTTACTTTTATCGTCTTAATCTCTGGGTCAGAAGCTTGACTTAATCCACTGTGTGGATCAGATTTCTCACTGAGACCTGATAGTCGCCTGCCTCATCAACAAATTGCCACCCTTTGAGCTGACCTTGAACTTTAATCCTTGTGGTTTGAAACACGTCACTAGTCCTTAACGCTGAGCAACATCTGGCCTGCTTCCGAATTTCTGATCTAAACAAAAAGAAAATTATCTGCTTATCTGTGTTGTAAGGTGAATAAGGAGAAGAAAGAAAGGCAAGCAAGTGATGGAAACGAATATATATTACTGCTACCATCACCACTACTATTACTACTACTACTACTACAATTACTACTGTTAGGAGTAATAATAATAATAATAATAATAATAATAATAGGCAATCGACAAAGATACCGAAAAGATTCTAAAATATGCAGATCTTACAATAGAAAGAGAGCGCATGTAGAATAAACAAACAAAAGTGGCACCAGTGATAAGAGGGACAACTGGAACCGTCTCAGAGTCATTCAGACAATACCTGAGCAACATACCGTGGAAGCACTAAACGAAGGAACTACAGAAAACAACCAAACTGGGCACTGCACACATACATCGGGAAGCACTAATGCAAAAGTGCAAAACATTTGTCATGGAAAATAACGGAACAGGTACAGCATCATAATCGTAACCAGACAACAGTACTAGTAACGGGCAAGAAATGAAGGAGTAATCAATATGTTTCACAATGAATTTTGTGGACTACAGACCTAAATACCCAAATAACGGTGTGTAGCGGAATCCTTTTGAGACCCGAGTTGTCGTTTAAATAGTCAAAAATTGTTAAATTGTGTGACGTAAGAGAATTCTTTTCCATATCCAAAAGAACTAGGCAATAGTTGCTACCTGGAACTATGTGAATTCAGTTCCTGCTACACGCTGTTCATTTCGAATCCATGTTATGTTAATCCTGTCATTTAAGCTTGATACATTAACCATTCAATAGTTGAATACATTATTTTACGTGAAGAAGATTTAGACGGACAAACACTTACAGATTTATGGCCCCTGCTTACAAATTGGACCATAAAGTTGGAAACTTTCCCTCGTAATATTACTTAGTACCATTATCGCTCTATGCCAGAATATTCACTGCACTATAAAGGTTTCCATATATTGCCACTTTCTGTGCCTTCTGCACACTTTAGTGCAGTATCTCATCTGCAGATACACCAGCGCACACAGTTTAAGCTGCAAAGCACAGATGTTCCCATATTGTGAATTCCTGAACAAGCAGTGTCTTACACTTACACAATTTGTTATTTTTGCTATAATGTCTGTGTACATAAATATGTAAGCTCCAATGTGTGTAGCTTGCATTTTTATCGATTCTACTATTATTGAACCAACAAATGCACAATATTTGATGTTGACACTTTTTCTCTTTATTGCACTCCTACACGTTTCGATGCGGAAGCATCATCATCAGGAATTCTCTTTGTCTACTAAAGTTAGTAAGACTGTTAAGGTAAAACCGATTGTAAAATATAGATGTCACAATAAGGTTAAAAGATTAAAACATCACATCGGACCATACAGCAAACCGGTTAAGTTTTTAAGGTTTATTTTAATTACAATTAGGGCTCAATGAATGCGAATCGTATGTAGTGGCTTTATATGCAAACAGTTGGCTCAGTTATCAGTAAGTTCACATCCAGGAATTGGGTCCTCAGGAGATATAGAACCAGACACTTATGGTTTTACTCGTATATACAGCCACTACATACGATTAGTATTGTAATTGTAATTAAGATAAACCTTAAGAAATGTAACCGGCTTGCTGTATAGTCCGATGCAATGTTTTAGTCTTTTTACCTTATTGTGACGTCTGTATATTACATTAGATTGTACCTTAATAGTGTTAATAAGTGCAGTATACACAGAGATTCCCTTATAATGATTTATAACGATGCTTACGCATCGAAACACGTAGGAGTGTAAAAAGAAGTCAAAATTGTCAAAATCAAATATTGTGCATTTGTTGGTTAAGTAACAGTAGAATGTAAGCTCCAAATTTACTGATTACAGAAATTACAAAATTTGTCGAATACAATTCCCTCATACCCCACTGTGTATTCTGGACCTGTGGGGGCAGACCGCCTACAGGTAACACAGTAAACTGAGACAACTTTGGATGGATTCAATTCGGCACGTTTAGCAGTAACTTACAATTTTCCAGGCTTAAGTTATTTGAATTGAGGAGTCGTTGCGTAAGTATAAATTAAACTAAACTAAATTCACAAACGAAAATGAAATTAACGACTTTGTAACAATATACTTACCGGTTTGTTTGTATGTTTTTGAATTTCGCTCAGTCTCTTGCCGGGCATTTGTGTCTTTCTTGCTGGTTCGGTTTAAACAGAACTTGTCGGTATATGTTAACAGACGATGATAGTTGTCTACAAAGTCTTGCAACAAAAGAATATAGTTTGTCGTCCTCGTAATCATCATCATGTAGCTATCATGCAAGTGGTCCACTTGTTGACCCGTTCCGGCCTAACATAACCAGAAGCCTCGTCAGTGGTCTCCCCAGGTTCCTTCTGCCTCTTGGCGTGTAATTTTTCTATTAACGTCGGTAATCTGTTACGAGGCATTCTGTTTACGTGTCGTATCGAATTTCTTGACTAGCTGCAAACCAGTTAGCTTCTCAGAAAGGACTCTGCTCCATGGAGTAAGTAAGTAAATAAGAATCCAGTTTGTTCGGTGGTCTTATATTTTTATCCAAGACGGATTATTCCCAAAATACGTAGATTGTGCTGTTTTTTTTATTTTTTATTATTTTGTTTTGATCTTGAAATAGCAACGCCCCGTTCGGAGAAAGTTTATTTGATCTTGTCTATGAATAAAAGACAGTGAACCCTGCCCGTCTGTCTGAACCTTTATGACATGGTGAACAGTTTAGGCCTTGATGCTGCGGAAACTTCTCCTCCACATTAGTATTGCGTTTTGGCTAAAGAGTGAGTCGAGAGCGAAATTCTTTACGGCTTTTAAGTTTCTTTTCGACACTTGAGGTTCTCACAGCGAAGTGGCTGCTTCAGGTCTTCTGGATTGTGACACTGCATCGCTGGGTTATTGTTTCCCGACATTCCGATTGAGGCTAATGCTTCTATCTCGAAACCTTTAAAATAATGACACTAGTGCCTGCTAAACTCAGGGAGCACTAAACCAGAGACACAGTGTTGCCTTCTAGAAGACCTGAATCCACATATGTTATATTTGTTTCATCTTGTAGACGAGAACTAAATTGAATTGACAGCTCTTTCAAGTATGAAATTATTCTAAATTATATTTAGGTGTTTAGTTATTACCCCACAGCTAAGTACAATACCTTTCCGTTTTGGAGACATACCTGTTAACACTGGTATACTGAGTGATGTTGAAGTTAACGGCTGTATCTCTTGAACTGAATGATACATTTACACAATTTTTGCGCCTGTTAATACCCCATAAACAACCATTCACTGTCAGCTTTTAACAACCGCCGCACCTTTTCTTGTGGACTTTGACAGCCTGGAAAAGACACAGACTAACAACGCCTGTCCTTATTCAGTCGGGAGAAGCAGTAGCAAACACGCCTGGGATTTGTTACTGCATTTCATCAGCTGTTCTTTGTTTCGACGGGCAGACTTCCTCCTTGGTACAGTCCCACAACATGAAATCTCAGGGCGCAAAATCGGGACTTCTCTGTGGCCATTCTCTTTGCCCTCACACTGTGTCCACTGACCAAGAGTATAGATCCCGGTTCTTCGTCTTGATTGCAAAGTACACACATAATATCAAAAAACTGTATCTCGCAGAGAGAATGCTGTATTTCAGCAGCTGTTGCTGGAATTTACAGTTCATGCGCTGGCGTTTTAAACATCTCGAATTACTTTGCGTTTTAAAAAACCCTCCTAAATTTTAAGTGTCTTATCGAGTGTATTTTTTATTATAGTTAGTAGGTTTCAATATCACATGGGTTTTGGGGTTGACAGGAAGTTTCGGAGGGGCGTGTTGCACCTGTCTTCAGGGTGGACTTTATTCAGGTATTAGAAGAAGACTTAGATTAATGACTTTAACCCCATCTCCGGGCGCAGTTCGGTGCACGCCGCACAATTCTCTGAAATTTTGTCACATCACTAAGTCACAAGCCGTTAAGATCTTGAAGACGAGTGCCCTTCAGTGCTGTTCGAGGTCAGTCGCCCTTGTATTTCCAGGAGCACCAGAACATAGGCTACTCTAAAGACACTGTGCGTGGAAATGCTGTATATTTGGTGCTAAAGCAATTGGCATTCCACAGTAATCACTCTGCTTTAAAGACTAAGCGTAAAATTTAAAGTTAAAATGCAGGATGAATCGATTCTATCCTTTATTTCAGGCTTCCTCCGCGAAGTAGATGAGAACTGCCCTCTTCTGGGTTATTACGCAGCAAGTAGTGGTAATTTTTTACCGACTTTTCGGGACAACCTATCGATCCCATCTTCAGGGGTAAAAAATCTTGATCCCTTAAGATGGGACCGATAGGATGTCCCGAAAAGTCGGTAAGAAACTAGCACTACTCGCTGTGTAATAACCTAGAAGAGCGCAGGTCTCGATTTTATGTTGCCTAAATATTCAATTAAAAATGACTTACTACATTACAAAGAATTGCATAGTCGATATCAAAGTTTATATTGGAATGTGTGTGTGTGTTTATTGCCATTCAGCATGCTTCATCACATAGTAATACTACACGCTTTAGAGTTAAATATTCACAATATGGTTACATATATTTACCTACTTATGTACAATTTCTTCTATTTTCTATAGATACGGCAGGATTACCTTCGGTTTTCGAATGTAATACCTATTTTTTTTTAATCTTCTATCTACTGCAATATTAACTAATTGACTTATTAGCTAAATTAACTAAGTTACAATATGTATATATTTAATGAACGACTTATAATGCGCTAAAATCTAGTTATCCTACAAACTTCGTAAACGTCTTGATTTGGTTTCTTGTGAGTTGTTTAAACGGAGGGGGTCGGCCAGTTGTCACGTGTTCGGACTATGGCATTTCGTAGGATCCTTCTCTCATTTTCTAGTTATATGCAGTTCAAAATTATGTGGTTATTTTTGTTCTTCTTTTAGTCCACAAGGTCATGTTGAATTGGGAATAATCTTGAATCTATGGAGATAAGATCTGGTTAAACCGTTTATCATAGATAGGTATCATGGTCTTCATTCTCTCTTTTATGTCTGGGAAGAATAATTTACTTACTGCTCCTTTTGTAGAGCTTGTCCTCTGCTCCTGCCATTTTGTTATTTCGTTCTCCTTCCCTTCTGTAATTATAGTCTCTCTCGGTATTTTATCGCACTCTAATTCTCCTATGTCATCCGTTGCCGCCTTCGTGGCCAGACGGTCAGCCATTTCATTCCCTTGCATGCCGACGTGTGCCTTCACCCAGTTAAAAAAACACTGTCCAGTGTTGGTCCTCCAGCCTCTTTATTTCTTTCCTTATATTCCCTACTATAATGTAGTGATTGTTTCTATTCTGCAATGTGTTCGGTGTCACTTTGATGTCCGTATTGACCACTACTACCTTTTCTGCATCTTCTGCTAACTGTAGATTTTGAATTTGCTCTAGTGCCCTCAGAATTGCTACCTGTTCTGCCTGAGTACTAGAGCATCTCTCACGTAGTTTGTACTTAGACTGATGAAGGACTATATCATCCTTAATTATGACTGCAGCAGCTCCTACCTTTCCTTCAATTTTGCTGCCGTCCGTGACTATTTTTATTATATTATGTGGTATCTCTTTAGGTGCCCTAATACGTGGGGGGAGGGGCGGGAGAGGGACTACTAGCTGCATTGTCTGGGCCATTGTATGTCCTCAGTTTCTTCAGGCAGACACAAGGAAGTCACGAGGGGTAAAGATATCTTCCTCGTACATCCGTGCTTATTCATCATTTCTCTTTACACCCGACACTTGTTTCCACGTACCGTTTTGAAGCACAAAAGTACTTAAATTATGAAACCAGAGTCATGAGTAAAATTTGAATTGAGTTTGAGTGTTTATATTATCTTGAGTCAATGCTGTAGTTCCCTCCTGCACTCCTGGTTAATTACATTACAGTAAAACATGCGAGGTTATCTCAGCGGTGGGACTCTTGATTCATATCTTCCGGGAGTAGGGCTCTTTCGCTTGACGTTTTGTTGCTGACGTTTCGAAGGCGATCCAAGCCGTCGAAGATCTGCTTATGGTCCTTGAAAATGAAGGAAATACTTTCGTTCGAAACGTCGGCACGGCGCTGCATCCCAACAAACCTGACTCCTGTAAAAGCGGAGGCAGTTATGTGAGCGAAATTTAATGAGGTTTTGGACATGAAACAGGGCGGACCGTAAGGTGTGGAATTTTTTTTTTGGTGGGAAGTATAATATGACGGTGGTGTGAAATGTGACGCCATGTGGATTGATCGACATCGCGTCACAACTCAGAAGACCTTAATCTGAATGGAAATGACATGTTTATGACATGTTGAGTTGGAGATTAATTGCATGGCGATGTTTCTCCTCTTCAACACTGCCTAATTACTAAATCGCTTCATTTTCAGATTAAACTTACTTAAAGACGTCACCCTGAGGAGTGACCATGGTTGTAAGAATGAGATGTTAGACGGTAATGGACACAGACACAGACACAGACACATCTAAACTTTCTTCGGAAGTTGTGATAATACAGCTGGAATTAAGTACAGACTGACAAAGTGAATATAACAACGCAATATTGCCCTTGTTTTGCATGGAACATCAAACTATGAAGGGGTGTGTGGAAGGTGAGGTATATCTCCACCAATTCTTAACCTCAGATACTTAGTGGAGCTTCACGCTCCAGCCGCTTTAGCTCCGAGGAAAGACCCCACGGTACCGGATCAGAGGGAGACTGCGTGGATCCCAGTATTGATATGGACACTGTAAAGAAGTTAAACTCTTGCATCTGGCCGGTGTTGAACTCAAACTTTCCGTCGTCCAGCCCGTAGGCCAGTCACTGTTCTGACTGAGATATGCTACGTAAGTAGAGGGTGTGTTTTTCATAAGTTTCTTGCCACTTAGCTGTGAGTAATTAAGTCTAAAAACTCTAGAGTTAACGGCCTGCTTTGAAGTAATTCCAAATTGTATAACTGGATTTTATTAGCGAAGTTAATGCAAGAAAGGTTAAGTACGGAACATATATGAAGGACACGGAATGATGGCAGAAAATTCTTCTGAAATATTCGTCCGGTGAGAAAATAAAGGAGGATGAGATGGCCGGGGAATATGGAACGTCTGGGGAAGAACAGAAGTGCTGACAGGGTATTGGCGAGAAAAACGTTTTGGAGGAGGAGGTGGCAAAGTAAGAGACCTAGGCGTAGATGGAATGATAACATTACAATGAATTTAAATTAATATAATATGAAAATATATTTGGGTCCGTAGGACTCACAACAGACGTTAGTTGTGTTCTCGTGTGATTGGAGAAAATGAATCTGCTGGTTCCATAGGAGATGTGGGAATTTTTACCAATATAGAACATATTTACTGCTGAAGGAATATTGCTCGACACACATCGATCATATCGCTCTGAACTGTAGAACATGATAGATGACAGATGAGAGCAGATGTGGCAGTAGCCGTTTCAACTGTAAATGCACATCAGCGAAGTTGCGAAAAGCCTCAGCCCACTATGCGATATCTTGAACGAGACTGAAGTGTGGGACTGCCCAGCAGGTGCGACACGTTGTAACCATTACACCATGCGCGTGACCTATGGTTGAATGAGCTCTCTGACATGTATATAGCAATTACTGATGCCGTCTAAGTTCGGCTGAGATAAAATACAGAAGTATTTTTACGAACTTTTAGTACCAGAGGGGAAGTGAACGTGCGATCGGAAAAAGGAAGCTAAAGTTTGAGAATATGCCTCCAGACTAATTAGCACAGAAGTGGAACTTTATATTATGAAGTTAAGAAGTTAATTTTTTATATTTATCGATACGTAGGTCTGTGTAAGGGAGAGAGTTAATTATATGACGTCAGGTCATAAAATATATTTACGGTACGTATATTTACATTCTTTTCTTTCAACTGTGCTCAAAAGAGTAAAACATTTTACATTTAATTGTACCACATGTACACTATACATATACACTACATTTCCATGTAGTTGCCGCCACAATTGGCACTTTTATTATATCGTGGGACGAGCTTCTCCATCCCCTGTTGCTATCAGCCCGTGTTCTGTGTTGTCAGCCATCTTGTCACAGCTCTTTCTACCTCCCGACCGTCTTTAAATCTGTGACCGACAAAATTTTGCTTCAGCGCTGTAAGCAGACGATATTCTCTCGGCGACGAAGTTCCCTGATATGATATCAATCAGTAGAGTTTCTTTAGTTACGGGATTATATTCCCTATGTATTTCAGGGGTGCCTAACTTTCCCAAAAATGTACGAGACACATCAGAATTCTTAGCGTCAGAAGGGTGGCATGAAGGAAAGTTTGTACTGGAGATCCAGGCATGTTACGTGCCACCCTAAAATGTTTTAGACGCCCTGGCGAGCTGCTGTCCGAGATATGTGCACTTATATGTCACATTGTTTTCCCCAACCAATCCATTTTTTATGTCTTGCGCTCTTGTCCTTAAAATGTACACTCATTACGTCACACCGTCATGGTTCATTTGCATATGGTCCGTGCTTACAGTTTCCGGAAAAATTCCGTTTTTCGGGAAGAAAGTTTAACATGGGCAGTTATACACTTCTCGGAATTACAGTCCGTAATGGAACCTTAAATGCCGTCGCACGAATTAAATCTTACGGATATTCTATGAAAGTATTTGGAGCAGATTGTGAAAGTTTATAGAAAATGGTTCATCACTGGGACTGAAAGTGCATAAGAATTTTATATATAGTACCTCGTAACATATTTTACTCATATAACTCAAAAATGGGGTTATTCATAGTTACAGAGTTTTTCATCAAATATGGATGGATGAAAATAAGTTACGATTATTCACCTTATGTTTATGTTACGTCTTAACCTAAGTAGTTATGCACACATTATTTACTTATATATTTGTGAATGTTATTTATTGCCGCTTCTTTGTGTTCCATAAAATTTTTCTTGACAATGTCATACCAGCCGTAATACGTCCGAGACAAAAACAATCAAAACAGTTTAGTTGTGACTGCAACTTTGGTTGGCATAACGAGTTGGTTTGTACGTTCGCACAGCGCAATGTGTGGTCACTGGGAGTTTTCAGTTTTGCCTCTTCACTTACACGTGAGTTTGCTATGAAACTTCATGAGGTAAGATGAGTATTGCGCAGTGCTGACTGATATCATGCTGATATAACGATCTTATATTATCTGCAGACGCAAGGTGCTAGTATAGCTCAGCCCTGCCAATGGGAAATTATGGATCGTGCACCACTCATAACAGTGGTCCTTGTTCAATCCCAGGCCCTTCCGTGTGGGGTTTGTGGTGGACAAATTGGCACTGGGACACGTTTCTCCCTGAGTACTTCCGTTATCCCCTGTCAGTATCAACCGTTCAGTGTTCCGTACTCATTCCTTCATCATCGAAATTGACAGCGTCTGTAATTGACCTACACCGAAACCAGAAATCTCAGCCATTATCATAAGTAGCATTAATTGAGTAATTTTTGTAAAGGAGACATTGCTTTTTCTGTGAGGTAGAGACCAAGTTTAAGTTGTATTTTCCTTTGTTGAAAGGAAAAGCCATGATCATGAAAACACATTGTGTCCTTTGAATAATGGTTGACCAACTAGATGACACTTGCTTTATTACATATTGCTCAACATGTTTCAGACGTTAATACGTCCATCTTCAGGAGCTAGCGAGTACTTGTTGTGTTGTGTAGGCTGACT
>Ga0131853_10010051_pt1 | contig 17317 bp, 12 predicted proteins | sample TergutLab28metaG_FD_92764 | JGI IMG/M metagenome (GOLD analysis project Ga0131853, IMG submission 92764) | Labiotermes labralis P1 segment gut microbial communities from Petit-Saut dam, French Guiana - Lab288 P1 (version 2) (version 2) | ecosystem: Host-associated > Arthropoda: Insects >... | reverse complement strand
TGATGCGTCGTTGTGTGTGATCTAGAAAACCTCAAGAATGATGAGGAGCCAGAATAAAGCAGACTGAACCGTTGGGCGACGCCTGCAGCAAATAGACAACGTAGCAGTTTAGGAGAGAATAAAATACCTAGTTAGTCTCCAAAGACTAGATGGTATCGTGAAAGAGACAAAAAAATATTTGTTACAGTGTAATTAAATAGCTTGGGCAGTTCGTGTTGTTTTAAAGTTTTGAGTATTTGAAGTCCGATTGACAGTTATTTGCCTAAGAGGAATGAAATAAGTAAACGTACAGATTTTGTAGGAACTTCTTGTTCAGTACGTGCTCGCTGTTTTGTTAAGGTAAAGTCAGAGTTCCTGTGAATGCCTTGAAGGCGTACTAAGGAGCTGAGGCGTAGTGGTTAGATTCACTCCTCGGCTGCTTTACCCCTTGGAAAGCTCCTTGTGCCCGTAGACTAGGGGGTGGGTGGACCATAGAGCCGGTCAGAACGTTCCTCTGCTTCTGATGGAAAACAAACCACAGTTCGTTCGACGTCCTGTCCGTAGCCTAATCACTGTACTTACTGAGCTATCCCAACTCATTTTCGTTAGGGTAGTGAAATGTAATAAGCTGTGATGGGCCGCGACTTGTGGACACGAGAATTGAATACAAAATTTTATGAGCTATCTTGGTAATCGGCCTGTTAGAGTACTGAGAAGAGAGTATTAATCATTTCAGGACTGACGTGAATCTGAATTTTATATAGTAAAACTTAAATTCATACCACACATGGATTGGAACCATTAGAAATACAAGTCGGTAAATGATTTTTAGAGATATCATCGGCATGTTGGTGAACATCGTACCGAACACGTGTGCATAGGATACACTGTGGGCAAAATGCAGGTTTTTTTTTTAGTGTTACGCTAGCAGGAATAATTAAATTACCCCAGCAGGTGGTATGTATAGTTACCGCTGGGATTAGAAGGTTAAGGTCGTAGGATGAATCGTGGGGGATTGGTTTGCGAGATTGGGAGGTGGATGGTATAATGCATCGTGATCCAGCGGCTTGCGTTGTTATCAAAAGCGATGTTGAACCCTGTGGTACATAAAGTAGCCACTGGGCTTGAAAGGGTTACTTTATAGTTTAAAAGAAAGCGCGAAGGAAATGTGATTAATTTACCACCGCTTGTTAAATGGGAGCACAAACACATGGGCAAAGGTAGAGCTCAGTTGAAACCTGATGGCACACGGTGACGCACGGTAGGGGAAGTGAAGGGGAAACATGCAAGTGGAGTGGGTAGCCAGTAGTCTTGCACTCTACCTCAGAACATGGTGTATCCAGCATTACTACCATTACTACTGCTGATGCGCACACCTCGGTTGGCAGTAGTCGACTGAACTGACCCCCCCCCCCGCCAATTTAACTGGACTCGTCCGTTTCGCTGAAAGACCAAATTTGGTTTCTGCGCGTGTGCCATCACGTTTCAAACGTGCTCTAAAGAGTTGCAGCCATGTGGTGGGACTGACAACAAATGTGCAAAAGTAGTACACGTAACTCTCGTTTTATGCCCCACCTGTTCTATGACTTTTTTTTCTTCTTGAACGCCGTTTGTCAGTATATACAACCTAATTTACGCTCTGTCATTTTCGGCTTATCGCCCTTTGGCTGTCTGCCTTCTATTACGCAGACCCCTGTCTGTTCCATTATTTCTTGTGGGAATGTAATTTTTGAGTTAACGGCCTTTTTATTTACACCCAGTTTTTCGACAGCACAACTAGGGCGTAGAAGAAGGCTTGGTATAGTCTCTGCTTATACAGAAATCACGAAGGAAATTCGTCCAGGTACTGTAAGTCGCAAAAGAAATTATTGGTGGCCGCGAATAGAGGTCACCTGATCTCTACTTGTGTTATTGCCTTTATTCTACGAAGCTGCCTTTCCAGAAATTTTGAAATGGACGTCATGTGTATTGAGTGAAATCCTGAGTTCAAAGTTTCCCTCGAGGGCTGTTGTGGCTAAGAATATTTCACTGAGAGAGTTACCTGTGGAAACCGTACCTAGAGATTGGTACTGTAGGTTGTTCCGTTGAATTTACTGAATTTCCACTAGTTACATTTTAATTTTTTTTTTAAGAGGACAAGTAATGCGAGGGTAAATGAAGTCGGCGGGCTGTCAAATTAAGTGGTCTGTTTGTTCAGCAGGACGCCATGAAAGCTCGTCGGGAAATAGAATTAAGGCTCTCTCTAACGCATTTTTAACCTGGGCTGAGCGACTGTAATATAGACTAATGCTGTTTATGACTTCGTATTCTATTTAAAGCGCTGGAATGAGTGTTGAGTACGTTTCGAAGGGTTTCACTGTGATATACTTGAAGACCCTACGCTGAAAAGCGCCACGGTTGCTTCTACGCAACAAGTTTGCGCATTCTTTGGTATTTTTAACGGCTTGAAGCCATGAGGATCGGTATCAGGGTCGCTAGTCTAATGTCCATACCAAATTTGACGTAAATATGTCTGTTATTGTCTGTATTATCTGTCATAGAATTAGGAGACGGCCTGACTAAACGCAATTCACGTACAGTGTTCTTTCTAAACCCGCCATGACCCGTGCGTGACTTTCTGCTGCTTGTGTGTTCACGAGTTGGCTGTCTGGCTGTTATGTAACCCTAAGTGTGAGTTACAGGACATTTTGTAGGGCTTCTTGAACGGGGAATAGCTCAACGTACACCGTGCAGCGTAACGCAAAGGAACAGATATACACCCTTGACCCAAGTCGAATTTATTAATTAGAACCACTTCTTTGACAAATTATACTGATTTTGTATTCCATGCCCCGCGTTTATTTCCCTGTGCCTTTCATTTGCATGTTATGGCAGATGCAGGTGACACATGCGGGTACCTGGGTGAGGAACTGACGGGTGTTTCACCCGTCTAACGAGGTTGAACTGGCTCCCCTTGAAGGTTGAACCCCATAAAGGAACATCATTGTTTTCATTTTCGGTCGATTCTTTATTTAATGACGTTTCCACCTGCTTAGGTTAAATAGCATCGAATGACGCAGTGGATAATAAAAGGTGAATAACCAAGGATGTGGAAGGAAGCGGTCTTGCTCCACTTTTAAGGTTTATCCTAGCATTTTCTTTAAGGGTGTGCGGAAAACAACGAAATAGACTAGGTGGTCTCTGGTGTCCAGATTTGAACAAGCGGTCTTGAGACTACGAAGCAGAAAATCTAACTAGTGACTTATTAGTTGATATGTCCAGATAGCTGGATTTATTAAGACTGTGGATTGACAAGGGGAGAAGTTCCTGTACGGAGTAATAAACATTGCTGCTCTTTACGGACATTGTGTTTTATTCAGGACATAAGTGCCCGGGTTGGCTAACTCTTATGGTTAAGGCCAGCTCATAGTACACCGAACGGAACGGCAACGAAATGGAGGTACAAAATTGCATCATAATTTTGTTCAATGAATTCCTTCTTCAGAAAAATATCGGTTCAAGTTGACAGGGAATTATTAGAACGGGCCGTGTTTGACGCCTCCAATGAACTGGAGGCTGGGTGGGCCCCGGCACCAGTCTCGACGTGTTAGAAACAGAGAAAATCTCTTCCCCCTGCCGGGAATCGAAGCCACGAGGTCTAGTTGTAAGGTATTCATCATAAAGAGCACACCATTCCGGCTGCGTTAGAGAGTAGCTACTTAATCGTCGTTTTGTATTAGTTATTTGAATAAATGTTTGTGTTAAACATCTATTTTTTTTTAAGAAAAGGATGTGACGCAAGACATCTGACCTCAGAGGCGACAGAACCATCTGATAGGGAGGGAAGGATAAGACTGGATACCGCAGTATTATTAAAATTGCTGAATTTGTGTTTTTTAAAACAACTGTGCGTTCTATTAAAAGAAAATATTGGTATAGGCCCAACTGGAAATTCATGTTAATCTTAGCAATTGACCAACTTAATGCACAAATTCTTGTTTTTTAATAAGTTTATTATATTCCTCTACATGTTTCGAGCACTGTTGTGCTCATCATCAGGAGGTCAAATTGTGTGACGGTACCAGATGCTGTATAATACAATTTGACCTCCTGATGTTGAAACGTGTAGAGGGATATAATAAACTTATTTAAAAAAACAAGAATTTGTGCATTAAGTTGGTCAGTTGCTGAGATTATACTGAGATGCACGGTCAGTAAAACATAAAAATTTGGAAATTCATGTGTCTTTACGCTGCACAACAATTAGTCACCAGTGCGCGTTTCGACGCTTTTGTCTTCGTCATCATGAGTGCCAGCATTGGTTAATATCTTGCTGCCAGTGTACTGCGTTTGCGTTGTTTGGCCTGCTGTTGCAGTTCCTAATGTTTAGTTTGCCGTGTGTAAACGTTGCTTGTGCATTGTCTGGAAGTTTGTGTCTTTGTCCTTGCTTATGGTTCTTCTCCGGTTTCCGCATGTGAGACTTTCCATTTGTGCGCGTGGTGTTCGTTTGGTTTATTGTGCGCTGCCGTTTAGGTTACTTAAGACGACAGTTCGACTGTGAGGCGAAAGAGGTCTAGTGGTATGTAGAGAGGTTGTAGTAGCCTGTTTCAAGGTAAAATCAGGGCTTTTATTTGGGGAGGTCAAATAAATGTGTGAGAATAGCCGACCTCCCGCGGAGATTGCAACATTGTATCTCCAGAACACAAGCCTAAGAAGTAGGCTGCTTGGTGTGTAGCCTGCCAATTTAAGAACATGTAACTGATAGAGAAGCGATTGTGAACATAGTATGTTATGATACACTGGGTCCGAATCTTTGACAGGATTCGAATGTACTCACTTAAGAAGACAGTGTCGTAACCACAACGATATCTGTTCATTGATATTTTTTTATCATTCAGATGCGTACAGCGACTTTACTTGCCTGTTTATACAGAATGTTGTAGGCGCTGATACTTCGGCAGGTTGGATATGACTGTTCCGCAGCATTCCATTATATGCGGAAGCAGAATACATTGCATGTTCCTATGCTCTGTAGGTGCATCTGGTCTCTCCATTTTTTCTCGGGCGTGTGCATTCTAGTTCCTACTGTGGCAATCTGCCGTCGTCCTTTGTAACTGGTTTTATCCACTTGTTCTTGTAGTCTTCATTTCTTAACTCCAAGCAACAGAGGTCTTGAAGTGCTTTTAGTCGCCCAGATGATACCGAAATTCACGGCCTTTTACGAGACCCGGCGTTTCATTACCGTGTATATAAGACACTGCCAGTGGTCTCTGTCTTGAGCCAGATTAAGCCACTCCGCGCCGTTATATGTAGGATCAGATTTAATAGCATCCTCCCATACCTGGGTCTGCCACTCTTCGCGTCTTCCAGCTGACCTTTCCCATGTGCATGCTACTTGCTTCGCTCGTTTCATTCTTCTAGATTCAACAATCCAAACAATATTTGGTAGAGAGTACAGATTATGAAGATATCGTTTCGCAGTATTCCCAAGCATCATATTCTTTTCCGTTTCTTAGGTCCAAGTATCCCTAGCGTCCTGTCCTCAAACAGTCTCAGTTGTGAGACGAATGCGGGAGTGGAGGTTCTCGCTGAGACTTTCGTGCACTGAGCGGTATTCGAACTCACAAATGACAGAGATCGAGGTCAGACGTTTTGTCGCTTATACTGGCGTGTGTCCCGGTTCAGTATTGTTGGCATTTGCCTCAAGGGCATTCAGTGCGTTCACTGATCGTTTAGAAGCTTGCTTGATGCTTGTAATGCCTTTCTTCCGGTCTGACAAGAGAATGCATGCTTTGTGCCGCGATGAGTTGTGGGGTTCGTAGGTACTTTCTCAGATGGATTACTTGAACGAGACCATCTGGTTGAGTTGTTGCGGACATAAAATGTCCGTAAGCCGTAACCTATTCCCGTAACAATGTTTTAAGATTTAGTTTAGCATGCGGTAAAAATAGTTTAAAACCCCCAGAATTTAGAAACCTAACTTTAGTATGGACTACACGGAGCTCTCTTTGTTTCGTCACGTAGATTAATGAGTAACAACTAATTTTGTAACTTATTGTGTAGACCTGGTGTTCGCTAAGTAGCCTGATATTGACCCTTTGGCGTCGACATTAATTCCGGCTACAGTATGAGGATCGCCGGGATATTTTTATTTTCTGTGGCGCTGCACCCGAAGTGGGGCCTAGGCCGCGTCTTTGTGAGGTTTCTAGATCACACACAGACACGCACACACCCGATAGGTACTCCTCTGAACGAGCTATCAGCTCGTTGCAGAGGCCGCTGCCTACACAACACACAAGAAATACAAGAGACGAACATCCACGTCCTCGGCGGGATTCGAACCCTCGATACCAGCAGTCGAGCCGCTGCAGACCTTCGCCTTGGACGGTACGGCCACCGGGATCAGCCGGAATGTAAATTACAGGATTTAATTTTTTCTTGCTAACTCTGACACAAAAAATACAAAGGCATAAGTAAGAGGAACCAGCAGGTTTGTACAAGAATTATCATATGCTGCGCCTTTCGAGAATCGAACCCTGCTCCCTGCCACGCAACTTGTGCATCGCTCGACACCAGTTTGTTAATAATTAAAATACGACGCCATGATTACATAAGGGAGAGACACAGGTACATGGCTGTATGCGTATCCTTACAACAGGTTGAGATGAGGGCCCTTACCCCCTCCCGTCCTGTGGGAGAAGAACCCTTGGTTGTTATTGGTAGGAACCTGGCTGGCCCCGTTTCGAGAGATAGGGACGACCACGTATATGATCTGTGTGTTAGAGCGAGACAGTTGATTCAGCTCGGTTTATTTCCTGACTGAACTCAGAGGAAGGAGTACCGGGGATAGCTAAGAGCAAACAATTTCTGAAGCATGGAATCGTGGTGGGATGGGGGAAGACTACATGTCGTCACAGACCGGACACGATAAATATGTCGCTCATTTGCGACAACAGTGTCACAACTCAAAATTAACGATTTTTCAGGAGAAACGTTTAAAGGTTTTGAAGTGCTATACTTTTCTATGAGTGCAACGACGACACAACTGCTCTCCAGCGGCGAGTTTTGCAAACTGCGTAATGATATTATACCTGTTAAAAGTGCATCTGCAAAGGTTTCTCTCTATACCAGTGACTTAAAAATGCCATATTTTCAGTTGTGACCCTCTTGTCGCAAATGAGCGATATATATATATATATATACACACACACACACACACATTTGTCTAGCGCTTGTATACATGTCGAGTGTCAAAACGAGGGCATTGACACAGCTGTCCGATCGGAAAGTATTCACTCGTAATGGGAGTGCAACAGATGTGGATGTTTGAACTTTTTGTTGCGTGATGACACTGCAGAACACCTCCATTCCACTTACCCATTATCAGTGATCGTCGTCTGTACGTACGTAGCAACACACTTTCTGTTCGAATTTGAGATCTACGGTATAGGTATTGTGAGCATAAGTAGAGGAGGGAAGGTTATCACGAAGAATTGGCATTGCCTCACACGTGTAAGGAAATCTGGAGGTGGATTACAGTTACGCCATTTACACGTAGCCCTTGTCTTACGCTCTAGTTACATTTTGATGGTCAGAGTAATTTATTTTGATACGGGCATGTAGGGGAAAGTCGCCTATTATGGGGAGGTTTCCTAATATGGGCAGGTGCATTATTTCATACCAGGGAGTGCTGCGCTCTGTGCTTAAGAATGTGAATAATTAAGCAGACGAGGTTATTAATTGTAATCACATTGCAAACGGTCAGTTGCCCAAGACTTCCATTTTTCTGAATTAGTTTAGTGCTCATTTCTGTGTTAAGTGTAATCTTAAACCCTTGCTTTGTTTCATATGTACAGTTTTAGGTTCTTCTGTTTTATTAACCCATTTTCTCGAGCACCTGTTTGCGCCTATTATGGGGAGGTCTGAAGAGCCGAATATGAAGCTCCCCATATCAGCAAGTCAGTACCCTGTGAATTATTCCTTCTGGGTTATATAATATTATAGATAACTCGAAGGAAAAAAATGGGGCCCCGAAAGGATGAAGACAGCTATTGAGGCTACGAGGAACAAGAAAATGGGCAGCTACAAAGCGTCCAGTGTTTTCAACTTACCACAAACAACGTTATGTTAAAGACCGGTAGGAAAGCTCAAGTTAAGCAATAGAACAAAACTGGGGAGGAAGCAAGTTTTTCCGTGTGAAGGAGAAAATTATCTGGCTGAGCACTATCTTTTGATGGAAATAAAGTTTTGGGGCTTGACAGTGGCAGACGTCATGTGTCTCGCTTATCAACTTTCTGTAACAAACGGAATTAAAAATCAATTTTGCACGAGAAATGAAAAGACTGGAAGGAAGTGGTTGAAAAATGTCCTACTCATCATCAGGAAATTTCAGTGACAACCCCTGAAGTTCTTCACTCTCAAGAGCGAGGGGTTTCATTCCTGAATCAGTAGCTCAGTATTTTTAAATCTACGAACCCGCTATGTACACCATTCAACATAATCCTGCAAGACCATACAATTGCGACGAAGCCGTCATCACTATTTTACAGCACAAACACACGAAAATATTAGGATTGAAAGGCAAGCGTCAGATATCTTCTGTTCAGTCCGCAGAAAGGGGTTCTCTTGTGACAGTCGTCAACCGTATGAGTCCAACTGGACAATTCATTCCTCCGTTACTTGTATTTCCAAGAAAATATATGAAACCAGAATTGATGAATGGCACGCCGCCTGGATCAATCAACGCGTGCCATTTCTCGGGGTGGATAGAGAGCGAGATTTTCACCCATTGGTTTCTTCATTTCATCAAACATACCAAGCCGACAAAAAAGATCCTGTTAACTAGGTACAGGATGGGCACTGTTCACACACAAGGAACCTGGAGATCATTACTTTAGCTCGAGAGAATCATGTTGACATCATTTGCCTCCCACCTCACAACAGTCACGAAATGTACCCTTAGATAAAGCTTTCATGGAGCCCCTGAAAGTATTCTGCTCCCAAGAAAATGGAATATAGCACCGTTAAAACCTAGGGCGGTCGAGTCGTCACCCTCTACCAAATTGGCGAACAATTGGGCAATGCATACAAGCGAGCTGCAACAGGAGAGATAGCGGCTAAAGGCTTTCGGGCTACAGGTCTCTTTCCTTGTGACAAGAACGTCTTCAGACCACACGATTTCCCTATAGCCTGAGAGGACACAGAAACTGCTTCTGTGAACCATCCCGCTTTGGTGAAGACCAGCGATCAGCCATCATTCAGTTCTGCTAATTTTTCGCCATTCACTTCTGCCTAGGCTCTCCGCGCATCAGATATCAGCGCTGTGCCAAGCCTGAACCTACAGCCATATCTTCTTGGTGGAACAGTAAATAAAATAACGAGTTCATACAGAAATGTTGTTGGGGCAACTCAGAAAAAGGAAATCATACAGGCCACTAAATCCAAAATCAATCGGCTTGCGTCGAATGCTCTTCTTGGTCCTTCAGAAAGACAAAAGAGAGTGGTTTGCCGGAATCCAGCTTCGTCTGTCACTCCATCAGATTCGGACACTGACCTAACTGTTCCTTTCGCCGACGATTCGACAGAAGAAGAGGAACAAGACGCTGATTGTGTGTTATGTACTTGTCGTTTCTCTGAAGACCACAATGTAGAAGAGTGGATACGATGTGCGAAATATTTCATATGGGCTCACACACTTTGTGCTGGCATGGAAGAAGATTTTGTTTGTGAGCCTTGTCAGGGATAAACGCTGTTTTGTTTTTCCTTTGTATTTGTATTTTTTTTAATGGCGTAACTATTTTTTGTGCTTTCTGGGTAAATTATTCACTTCCCCAAATTAGGAACACGTGTGGGCGTAATTAGTGGATATGAAGCTTTTAAGGAAATGAATTTTGCACAAGTTTTTCTTTGCATAATTTACGATGTTTATGTAGCAACTATCTCTACATTAATCAAATAAAGTTATGTTTGTGTTTTGTAAAGTTTTACGACTTTTACATAAGTTTAATAGCAGTTTTTAAAAACCTCCCCATAATAGGCAACTTTCCCCTATACAGCGTGTTACGGTGTAAAACATTACGTACCGGGCGTTACATGTAGCGCCCCAAAATCGAGCACTGAGCACGTAGACATTATTTGTATATAAGGAAAAAGTATACAGAATCACAGTCCAAACACAACGGGGATGCGTTGTCTAGCAATTATAAATACCAATCGGGCATGTCATCCATCAATATCAGAACCTAAACAATAGATAAAGTTGTATTTTGTGTTTTATTGACCTGCATTCCTGTATAATCTTGTAAATAAAGCCAACTTGGTGCACAATTTTTTCTTAGTATGTTTATTTCTTTTCTGTACATGTTTCGGGCGAATATGTGACCTTCATCGGGAGAAACAACTGTATTTATGCGACACTTGGTACTTGTTATGCTGTATGGATGACTGTCTGGTATGCAGGGTGGATACCAAACAGTCATCCATACAGAATAACAAGTACCAAGTGTCGCATAAATACATTTATTTCTCCTGATGATGGACACATAGTCGCGCGTAACATGTACAGAAAAGAAATAAACATATTAAAAAAATTGTACACCAAGTTGGCTTTATTTACAAGATAAAGTTGTGTTTGTACTGTGCTTCTTTTTCTTTGTCCTTATGTACGTATAATTAAAACACATCAGGAATGCCTTGTCAAAAAATTATAAATACGTATTCTTTATTCTGATGCGTTTCCAGTTATACAGCCATGTTCATTTCCCATGCTGTCAGTTTATCGGTAATTAACCTAGTTTGTTCCCCGGCGGTACCTGTTTAAAATCTCCGTCGGAAAAGTGGATTACCCTGAGATCCCTCGTAGTGAATCTCTGTAGAGCGGGAAGAGTGTAGGGGTATGGGAAGTACTGCGAAGACGTGTAAATCAGCATAGTGTATTTGGATTATCATATGAACTTTGTTTTTTGTACAGAGGCATTATTTTATAAGACAACTTTCGCTAGTCGTTTGCCTTCGCCTTACTTAACTTGTAATACTGCGAATTGTAGTGAAAAAAACCGTGTTTGCTAGTTGTGACGCATGTCTGCGAGCCGAATCAAATCGTTTCCAGCACGTCCTTCAAGTACGGTGAATAAATACTTAATACTAACTGCCATACATTAACTAAAACACCTGGATTCGGACTTACGGCAGGTTACTTAGCGCCTGTGAAAACCAGAGTAATGTAGGTTATATAGCCTGACACTAATTTCATTGTAATGTGTGAAATGAAGCCGGTGTGCTAGCAAACCCATGTATGAAATGTGCATATCAGAGGCACTGTGCACACTAAACAGTGAGAGAAGTAGCACTTTTAACAGCTATTCGGACGTCAGCTGGTTCGAATCGCGGCCGGATTACTGGCTGTCCTAACTTTTTGCGCCGCTCTTCTGATGTACATTTTTTGTGTGTATTTTTTACTTCCATCGTGACGTTATTTTTAAAGATTTTACATTAACGCTACCTTTTCCATCGTTACAGAACGAAACGACCATTTTGGTAATCGACATTATAGTCGTGAGCTCCTGATGATGGGCATAGTAGTGCCCGAAACATGTTGAGCCTATAAGAAGTACAATAAAATAATAGGTAGCATCTAGTTGGTTCTTATTCTTCAGTTATAACAATGATGCACGGTCCAGCACACATCAAATTGTCCTTGTGGTTGATTGAAACTGAAGGCCTTTTTTTTTCACAACTATCCTGAAAGATATTTTCCTGCGTTTTTGTGTGTATTTTTGTTTGTATCGTGACCAGAGTTTCGTGGTTTTCCTTGTCGTTGATCTTCACTGTAGGCCTTTTTTTATGTTTTTCGCAACTATCCTGATCGAAGTTCCTCGTTTTTGTGTGTATTTTTCACTCGTATTATGACAAGATTTTCACGGTTTTCATTGTGGCTTATGGTAGCTGAACTATCCTGACTGAATTTGCATCACAAATTTTGAGGTTTTGATGACCGTGCATCTCAGTATAATCTTAGTAATTAACCAACTTACCACCTACAGGTGTAATGGTACCAGATGCTTTATAATACAATTTTGACCTCCTGATGATGAGCACATAGTGCTCGAAACATGTAGAGGCATATAATAAACTTATTATAAAACAAGAATTTGTGCATTAAGTTGGTTAATTACTAAGACTGACTGAATTAATTTTTTTTTAACTTTTCGATTCCGTGCATTCTTAAGATGGCGTGCGCCTTTTAATTATGCGAACCAAATGCACAGTTTCCAAGTAGTACATACATTAGATACGTTTCTGCCCTTTAGAAAGCAGCGTCGCATGGCTTTTGGTTGTTAAGAAACTGGCATGTTGTTCTCCCTGAAAATGACACGTAAGTACCGAAACATGTAGGAGAAACTTATCGAATGTATATACTAATTAGAAATTGTGCATTTGTTTGGTATAATTAAAAGCTGTACGCTATTTTGTCTGAAGTTCTTCATTTTTGTCATTTCCCATAAGGATGGCGACTCAAGATCTCAAAAATTTGCTTGCTTGAATGCATCCTGTCTGTAGTGGGTCCGCGTTTAAAAAAAATAGACCAGGACAATTTTAGGCAGTGTTTGTAATAATTTCCTATCCGTTTCGCTTTTAATGTGCAAATAATTTGTTACTACTGTCAAATTGTAATACTTTTTCTTAAAAGGAATCATCATCATTTTTCCTAGGGCCCACCATTGCCTTGACCTTTTGGCGCCGGAATTATTTTTTTAAATTTTAGCACACCCTGTATATAAAATGTGAATGATACAGGAACCAAATACGTTAGAATTGTGAAACAAACTGCATTTTGAAGAGAAAAAAACGGAGAGTATATACCATGTTTAAAATATTCAGTACGTATATTTGTTGAATAAATATATAAAATGCAACTTTAGGGGTTAGCGGTGCGGTACGACCACTATAGTTGACATTAGGCGTCAAAAGGTTAAAGCCTACTTGGGGAGACTTGTTGAAGTGTTCGTAACGAAACAGTTGACCATCAATGGTCACTATAGAACAAACGATTAGCTCAAGAGGTCAAGGAGTTCACGGTCTCTGGATTGTTAAGTACGAAATCAGCAAACTCACACGTCAGGATTTTGTGACTGTTGTAACTCTGTGTAGTAGAGTGCATTTTGGGAAACTTATTTTCGCTTATCCAACCAAGAAATTTTTCTCCTTCTATGAAAACCGAGTTTTCATTACCGCGTTTACAAAATACCGCCAGCGATCCAGTCCTAAACCATTTACCAGCCACACAACCTATTTCTTTGACCACATTAATAGTGTCCATAATCCATCTACATCCAGGTCTCTCAGGTATTCTGTTGCTTCATATTTCCGACTAATATTCTGTATGCATTTGTTATCTTGTCATCACATGTGACGCTAAGAGTTGATGTGTAGATGTAAAAGCAGTGGTATTTGTTTTTTCTTTCTCCTTTTGATTGCATCCAGGGCATTCGTCAGTCGAGCTGCCTATGCAGAACGCTATAAAAAGCTAATTGAAAATGAGGTTAGATCCAGTTCTGTTACATGGTGGTTCTGGTGTGTTTTTTTTTAATGTTCTTCTGGTTACACTTGGTGCGTCACGGAATGTATCAATTTGAACCTTTCCTGAAAGCCGCCTGCGCTCGCTTGGACAGATGGTTTGCGGTACAAGGTCGGACGGTCGGTCGGTCGGTCGGTCGGCTGTGTGGCAGCAGCTCAGTCTGTGACCAAGTACCAGATAGTGGTAGAAGCTACGTAGGCCTCCGTGTGTGTTGGGATTGAGCTGAATGATTGGATTGGGGCCTCTTATTAAATGTGATTTGACGTAAGTGTCCTTTATTCAATGTGTTATGCTGGACTCATTTGCCGTTGCTTGTGGTGATTTGCTACAGAACTGTGGTGCAGTTATGTTGCAAGGGATCCTACAACAGTGCACTTCAGCTAGTGTAACCGGCATTGTAAGTATTCTTTGTTGCGTGGGACGTGACTCTTGAACCATTGTCTCAGCAATAACGTGAACTTGGGCCCAGTGCTTAAAGAGTTTATTAGCGCATTGCGTGGTAGAACTAACGTCGATGTCGTAGAACGAGAATAAAACAGTTGTAACATTGAGTATTTTATTTGTGCAGTGGGGCCTTAACAAACGCGGGGCCCGTTTGCGATCCTTGTGGCTGGCCCCTAAAAGTTTGTGTGCTGAACAGAAACGGAGACCAACGTCTGAGGAGATAATTTTAATAAAGGAAAAAGGATAACTGATAATTTATCCTTTTTTTCTTTATTGAGTTTCTAACACATCGGGATATGTTCTATTGCGATAATTTTAAACTAACGCAGTTTGACTATTTATTATATTATGCCTTCGTTACACAACATATAAAACAGTTGCGTTATTACAACTGGTTACGTTCGGCTACATGTTTCGGCCGTTACCTGGCCATGATCAGGCCAACAAGGAATACTGTTAAGGTACATTCATTAGCTTTTTCCAATGGGATCCCATTGTTTACATTAAAAACCTTTAAGCTTATGGGGCCTGTGTTTATGGTTAAAATGCTACTGGATATAAAATTAAGTATAAAATATATAACTTTTTGAATTTCCAAATTTGCCAAAAAAAAATTAACGCAGTTTGCATCCGTTATGAATAAGGGCATGTACTGTACATACACAACTTGCTGTTTGTTCCAATCAATAACTTATTTTGTACTGTCATTGTAAAATCAGTCCGAGAGCTTTGTGTGCTATCGTACTGCGTATTTTTAAAAATTACGTAGGCGCGAAACTCCCATGAGCGCGGGGCCCCCATAGGAGTTGGGCCTTATTGCGTCAAATCGGTCCAGTCGGCCTAAGGCCGGCCCTGGTGTATGAATCTCATGCCAGGAAGCTACATTAGCTTTTTGAACGTAGGAAGCAAATTTAGAAGAGGAACAATAAAATCAATTTTGGAGCCGTCTTTTCAGGTTTGAAGTTAGACAGTATGTAGGCCTATATCTGAATTTAATACCAAATTTAAACTAAACACATTGAGTTACTCTATGAAATTTGGAAGTTTCTGACATTACCTGCGCATTATACATTTATTTCACGTTCTTGTCTAAAATTGTGCATGAAAGTGCCACAAAAGACATTTAAGTGCATTTTTTTTTGAGTTGATAGTCCGTCTGTTGGAAAACGAAGTATCTGCATGGCGTCCGAAATGTAAACGGTAAAATACAGTAAAGTTGCAGTTTATATTTCATGTTATTGTGATTAATTTTATTTCATGTCAGTCCATTAACGAAGAAAAATTAAATTATGTTGAATGTATTTTATAATGACTTATCGTACATAACCAGTGGTATGCGACAAACTGTAATCCTCATTAATTTCTACCGTTTTTGTATGAAACAATTTTCAACAGATTAGTATTTATTGAAAACGCGATGAAAAATATTAGATCCTACACAGTATCATCCTGTAGTGACAGTTCACGACAGTGGGTTTGCGTCCTTAGTAAGGGATTTTTAGGTGCTGTAATAAACGTATACTGTACACCGTAGTCAACCACTGCTTCGTATATTAGTGGTCCCGGGTTCAAATTGCAACTTGGAGACCGGTTGTCCGGACTTGGAGTTTTCGCTTTTTTTTCTCATCTGGAAAGTTTCATGGTTTTTGTCGCTTCCTCTTGACATGCTGTAATAGGGTCTCACTGGGCTACGACGCTTCTTTTTTTATCCTTTCCAGTTCCTTGTGTACTAACCATTCTGCCATTAGCTATTTACTGCTGGCAACATCGTTAATTAAACAAAAATAAAGAAATAAATAAACAAAAAGGCCAATGAAGCGTGAAATTTGCACAGACCGCGTTTAGGTTCTAAATTGGATTACCCTTTCACTCCTATTTTATTGTATTTTTGAAATGCGTTCCGAGAGTTTCAGCAGACAGCTTTCTGTAGCTTTCATGGCATGTCTGTGGCAACTCGCATTCTCGTTACAAGGTAGTTGCGAATAAGTGACCTTTATTTTATTTACTTTTCCCTGTGGCGCTGCGGCCTAACACTGGCTATGGTCTCCTCATTCTTGAGGTTTCTAGATCACACACAATTACACACACACACACACACACGCTAGGACCCCACTGAACGAGTGACCAACTCGTCGCAGAGGTCGGTGACTGGCAACACGGCAAACACTACAGACGAACATCACTGCTCCAGATTAGAACCCGCAATCCCAGCAGTCGAGCGGCCGCAGACCAACGCCTTTGACCGCATGGCCACCGGGATCGGCAAGTAGTGATGTTAGCGTCGTCATATCCGTCCTCATGGAAAAGACCGACTCCCAGCAGACTGATTTTTACGACAAATTTTCGACATATTGCGATTTAGTTGAGATCGGACAAAAATAACGGTAACTACGAGTATATTCCTGTTTTTCCGCGCACGATATGTTGCAGATTACTGTCTGCTGACAGACGTCTATAGCTGTGGTAGAAAGGTAGAGTAAATGCGTTTGTCATAGTCTTGACAGAAAAGTTGAAAAATGTGTATCGTTTCAGGCTAGTTCTTTGTAATGGGCCTGCTAGACTAGGTCCTTCCCTATACTCGATCCACGATAAGACGGAGGCGGATTCAGAGTCTGAAACGTTCTGGGTTTTAGCCCGAGAAGATAGTAACAAAACTGCCGTCACGACTCCGGTCACATTGGCAAGATATACCCGTAGACGAGTAAAAGCCGCTTTAAGCATTGACGTGGGGGATGACAGGATGCAAATGATGATTTTATTTTACAAAGACAGGGTAGAACGTTGCCGCAGCTTTGATTAAGATACTGTCCAAACATTTGTTTAGAAGGGATGATGGAAAACTTAATTAACGTCAGTGTAGCATGTCTCTGAGTTGGCTTACGAACCCGAGACCTTCCGAATACGAGGTAGGAGGGCTCACCACCACGCCGCGACCATCGTCTTCTTTTGTTTATTCACGCTTTATATGGTAGTGCTTTCAGTAGATCAGGTTATGTCTCGTCGAATGATGAGATGACTTGTAGTAATGAATATGAAATGATGAGGGGGAAAGCAGTCGAAACCTGATTTGAGACACTTACTTACTTACTTACTCCATGGTGCAGAGTCCTTCTTGAGAAGCTAACTGGTTTGCAGCTTGTCAAGAAATTCCCCGAATTTCACGGAACCCGAAGGTTCAATACCGCACTTACAAGCGTCCGCCACCTGTCCCTATCGTGGGCCAACCCAATCCAGTCCACATACCCACATCCCACCTCCTGGAGATCCATCCTAATATTATCCACCCATCTACGCCTAGGTCTCCCCAGTGGTCTCTTTCCCTCCGGTTTCCCCACCAAG
>Ga0131853_10010050_pt1 | contig 17317 bp, 9 predicted proteins | sample TergutLab28metaG_FD_92764 | JGI IMG/M metagenome (GOLD analysis project Ga0131853, IMG submission 92764) | Labiotermes labralis P1 segment gut microbial communities from Petit-Saut dam, French Guiana - Lab288 P1 (version 2) (version 2) | ecosystem: Host-associated > Arthropoda: Insects >... | reverse complement strand
TGAGAAGCTACCTGGTTTGCAGCTAGTCAAGAAATTACCCGCATTTCACGGAACCCGAAGGTTCATTACCGCACTCACAAGCGTCCGCCATCTGTCCCTATCCTGGGCCAGCCCAATCCAGTCCATATACCTACATCCCACCTTCTGGAGATCCATCCTAATATTATAACACCCATCTAAGCCTAGGTCTCCCCAGTGGTCTCTTTCCCTCCGGTTTCCCCAACAAGACCGTATACACCCCCCTCTCCTCACCCATACACGCCACATGCCATCCCATCTCATTCTTCTCGATTTTATCACCCGCACAATATTGGGTGAGGAGTACAGATCATTTAGTTCCTCGTTATGCAATCTCCTCCATTCCCCCGTTACCTCGTCGCTCCTAGGTCCAAATATTCTCCTCAACACCATATTCTCAAACATCCTCAGAGGGAGAAATTTACCGTTTGCATAACAGATATCAATTTTGACATCATCCACACAGCATTCATTCTGAAAGAACGCCATCATCAAATTGGGTATCTATGTCTTGTTCTTCCAATTAAACCACATGTCGAAAATATTTGATCTGGCTACTCTAATGATTGCTAAAGTTGCCAATATATGTCTCAAACAGGAAGCAATACAAGTTGAATAACGACCATTCAGTTCAAGCCGTACCTTATACGATGAATAAGAAGAAAAAGAAGAACAAAACTGTTACAATTCAGTGTATGATGCAATACTAATCACTGCGATACACACACACGCGCGCACACAAAATACACGCCGGAGGAGAAAATAAAGAATGCTGACCAAATCAATGGGGGCACGCGGTGGCGCAGTTGGTTAAGGCACTGAGCTACAAGCCGGAAGGTAGCGGGTTCGATTCCCGGTTGTGTCACTGGAATTTTTCGTTGACATAATCCTTCGGGTCGCACTATGGCCTTGGGGTTGACTCAGCCTCTAACAGAAATGAGCACCAGGATTATTTCCTGAGAGGTAAAGGCGGCCGGTGCGTAGGGCCGACAACCTGACCGCCTTCATGTGCCTACTGTCTTGAAATCTGGAGTCTCAACCTCCTGGAACCCTCTGGGCCTGTCCAGGCCTGTAATGGGATTGCTTTACCTTTTACCTTTGCTGACCAATCAATACGTATTGTGTGCTGCTTTTGACCTAACATCAGACCGCACCAACAGAAGGGAAGCCCACAACAGTGTGTAAGGGTACAGTGATCCCGTTACAGGCCCGGTGTGGCCCAGAAGGTGGGTCGAGGTATGGCTCTACTCTTCCATGACCGCGGCACTAGAAGGGGGTGAGTGGTCAGCAGCACGCCCCGGCCACACTTTACCCCCGGGACAGATCCGGTACCCATTTTACAGGAGTCTGGATGGACCCCAGTGTCGGACTGGACGGGCGGAAAATCTCGTCCCCACCGGGATTCGATCCCGGACCGTCCAGCCCGTAGTCAGTCGCTATACCGAATTAGCTACCTGGCCCACCACAACAGTGTGTGTGCAATGCAATATTCAGCATCGGTAAAGTTTCACTCAGGCCTGCAGTCAATTAGTGTTACAAAGCACAACGTAATCAAGCAGAACAATACCTTTAACAATACTTATGTCAATATGGTATTCGAGACACGACAACAACTTATTATCGATTAAGTGATCAAGTACTTCTATTTCAAGTTCGAAAAGAGGGAAAACAAACAAAAGAAGTAATAACAACAGACAGAAATAAGCAGCGATCTAAATTCAAACAAACATGAGACTCGGAACGTCGTACATTCGTTTGTTTACTTCCCTACAATATGGTGGGATCCTTCCATTCGACCATCATCGGGTAGAAGTAAATGGAAAAGTGTGCTTTGGAAGAAGCTATTCCGTAGCACACTTTTCCATTTACCTACTTGTGTTTTCTACCCGATGATGGTCTAAAGAAAAGGAAACAAATGAATGTAAGATGTCGAGTGTCGTGTTTGGATTTAAATCTCTACTGATTAATTAACACAACAGGATGTTGCTGCCAAGAAAGAGGGAAACCACATTATGTTGGTGGCATACATTCTTATGTTTCTTCTCGCTGTTCTGCACGAGTGTGAAACTTGGTTGTTCACAATGAGGGAGAAACTTAGGCTGAGGGTGTGAGTGGAAAAAACTACATAATGAGGAGCTTAATGATCTGTACTCCGCACCAAATATTGTTCTGGTGATCAAAATAGAAGAAAGATGTGCGGTGCATGTAGCACTATGGGGAGAGAAGAGATGCATACGTGCAGGGTTCTGGTCGGGAAACCTGAGAATAACAGAACACTTCGAAGACCTAGGCGTAGATAGGAAGATAATATTAAGATGAATTTTCAGGCAGTGTGATGGAGGAGGTGCGATGTGGGTATAAGGACTGGATTGGGCTGGCCCATGATAGAGACAGGTGGCGGACGCTTGTGAGTGCGGTAATGAACCTTCGGGTTCCGTGAAATGCGGGGAATTTCTTGACTAGCCGCAAACCAGTTAGCTGCGCAAGAAGGACTCTGCACCATGGAGTAAGTAAGTAAGTAAGTGATGGGGGCATGGACTGGATTGATCCGGCTCAGAATACGGACAAGTGACGGGCATTTGTGAATGCGGTAATGAACCTACGGGTTCCATAAAAAGCGTGGAATTTCGTGACTAGCTGATAACCGGTTAGGTTCTCACGAAGGACTCTTCTCCATGGATTAGTAAGTAAGCAAGCAAGCAAGTATTTCTTCTCGCTACGTGTTCAAACAACACTTCTGAACTGCTGAATTGCAATAGGAATCAATTACGACGTCCGTAGAGCTGCACGCCTGACACCATTCCCCATTGTGCTACACAATGCAAGTGTTAATCTCACGTTTCAATGCAGACCCCACAGATAACAACACAACTGTGGGGCCCTAGTCGAAATGTGTACAAAGTTGCTCCGTTGTACGCCATGGCGGAGTTGAGACGCAGCTCTCCTCATTCTTAAACTTGAAACTAGATGCCAGTGAGTGCAAAGCTACACGCACTGTCTGCTTCATCCCCTGGAAAAGAGTCTCTGGTGCCCACTGAGTATGAGGCTGAGTGGGTCCGCGAAACGTTCTGGGTGCTTTGGAGAAGAGACACTTCACTTCATCCTACCAGGAAACGAACCACGACTCTTCCGGTTGGCCAGTCCATAGCCTAGTAAATGTACAGACTGTGCTATCTCAGCTCCTAGAAAAAGTGTGTGATGACGTATTACAAACTATAAACTGGCAGTATAAGTGATATTAACCCTTTAAGGAAGGAACTGTCTGATTTAAAGACCCAGTTCGTACCGCGTAGTAAACACTCTCTGCATCGGTTATAAAAACCGATAAGTTAAAGCGACATAGAAAAATAATCGCTGTTTGTTCTGAGATCCACGCAAAACACATAAATGCATTGTGGGAAGAACGTAGAATTTCTGAATGTTAAACCTGGTGGTACATTAAATAAGTCTTAGGCTTCGAAAGGTTCAAACCCATCACAGAATGTCCCGCATGAGTGGGGAAATCCGGTGGTGTACATATCTTCCAAAACTCTGAGCTCAACCCCAAAATCGGGGACATCAGAACGGTGACAGCAGGTAAATTCCATACTGAGGGCCCACAAATATTAGGCGTCATCGCACCAAAATCAGTCACCCGAGCGACCAGAAATTTGTGCACTTCTGGGGCAAACCTACCAAAACCCTTCACATAATTCACCTTATTTCGTCGTGCGATATTCTCAAATTCGCCACGAACGTATATCGGAGTGTCTTCAGCTGCCAAGTTTCCACAGCACTCCACATACGTTTCCAAGGAACTGTTTTTTTCCCGCTCTTCCAAATTCGCCGTAAGACATTGTACTGTACTCATTACCTAGACCGAGACGGAGTATTTCACTATGTTGTCTGAGGATTTATGGAAAATTTCTGTTGAAAAATGTACTACTTGGAGAAACACAATGTTGGTGCTCTTTACCGGCATCCAAAGGAATTTTTTTTTTCTGATGAAGTAGTGCCGTCAAGTTTTGCTTGTGAATACTCTCACGGACATAATCACCACGATAAATCATCACGCATTTATTCGTAGGAAGCAGAACAACTGATAACATGTCAATAAGAAAGTGGAAAAGGCACTTTAATGATATTCCCAAGTCAAGTACAGGAAGGTGAAAAATAAATCACATTAAGAAAACGGAATTCGTCGCTATTTCCACACTTCGGTCCCTCATGTTCCTTGGAGCAGAGTCCTTCTTGAGAAGCTAACCGGTTCTTAGCTAGGCAACAAGTTCCCCGTTTTTTATGGAACCCGAGGGTTCATTACCGCATTCACAAGTGCCCGCCACCTGCCCCTATCCTGAGACACATTGATCCAGTCCATGCCCAAACATCCCACTTCCTGAAAATCCATCTTAATATTATCCTCCCATATATGCCTGGATCTTCCAAGTTGTCCATTTCCCTCAGGTTTCCCCACCAAAACCTTGTATTCATCTCTTCTCTCCCCCATACTTGCTAAATGCCCCAGCCATCTCATTTTTCTCGATTTTATCACTCGAACAATATTGCGTGAGAAGTACAGATCATTAATCTCTTCGTTATGTAGTTTTCTCCACTCCCCTGTTACCTCGTCCCTCTTAGGTCCAAACATTCTCTTCAGCACCCTATTATCAAATTCCCTCAACCTACGTTCCTCCCTCAATGTGAACGACAAAGTTTCACACCCATACAAAATAAGAGGCAAATTTATTGTTCTGTATATCTTAACCTTTTGATACCTAATGTCAACTATAGTGGTCGTACCGCACCGCTAATCTCTAAGTTGCATTTTGTATATTTATTCAACAAATATAGGTACTGAATATTTTAAACAAGGTATATACTCTCCGTTTTTTTCTCTTCAAAACGCAGTTTGTTTCATAATTCTAACTTATTTGGTTCCTGTATTATTCACATTTTATATACAGGGTGTGCTAAAATTAAAAAAATAATTCCGGCGCCAAAAGTTTAATCTTTATATTTTTAGACTAAAGATTCTGCACCGAATGATAGAAGCATTCCCTGACTTCAATCTGCGTTTATTTCCTTCCCGAATAGAATTTTATACTTCGATCCTCACAATTTATTTCTAAAAACAAACACCGATTGTTTCGTTGCCAGCGATTTTAAGTGCGCGGAAATGAAACGTAAGAGCTCAATTAATTAAAAAAGTCCCATCCGAATACAGAGCTCTACCATTCAATTAAAACAGGCTTTGTCAAGCCGGTCGAAAAAGAAACATTCAGTGCGGTTAGCCTGCGACAAAACATCCCAGTGGCAAACTGTAAATATCTATGGCGAATAAAATGTGCACAGAAACGGTTAATTCTTTTACAATTCAAATATTATCATTTTTTTTAATCGTAGGACTAGGAAATATGATTTGAAGATTAAAAAATGTCGAGGTAAAGTTCTATCTTCCATATCGTCGTCCTTTTGGGGTTCGCGTCCTGCGTCAGCGTTAGTAAACAAACACACTACGAACTACAAAAGATCAGGAAGTTTGCACATATGTTATCGAGTGATGCGTCGAGACCCTTTGATGATTAACGCCATCTGTTAGATGCAAACTAAGTACGTCCTCCTAAAAGTGTAAAATGAATAAAACAAAGAATAATATTTTTATACACAGAACGGACATAAATCTACACAATTCTAATTTATGTTACATGAAAATCTGATAAATCAATATATATAACACCACTTTATTTACACTATAGTTTTGTAAATTATATGCTCTTATTGTTACGTTTATGCATTCTTATTGTTATGTATGTTTTGTTCTGTATATTCTGTTTTCATCACGCCAACTGGCACTCTACGGCTACCCTGATTGAGGTTTTTCCGTGCTTTTTCCTCAGTTGTAAGGCAAATGCCAGGGTATAACTCGCAAAGACGGGGCACGGCCCGCACTCTTCCAAATTAGTTGTGTTGTTCTATGTATTGCATGCGTTAATTGTGTTGTTCTATGTATTGTTTGTGTTAATTGTGTTGTTCTATGTATTGCTTGTGTTAATTGTGTTGTTCTATGTATTGTTTGTGTGTAAATGTGTACTGTACTACTGCCACCGGGTGTCAACCAACTTACAGTTAACAAATGTATCATATCATATACACTGCTATATGTTTCAGCATTCCGGGTGCCATCCTCATTTACCGATACATTTTGTGAGCAGTTATCAGTTAGACAACTGCCACGTAACATAAAACACGCTGATCTTTAATCTGATATGTACATATTGACACGTGTTTTGTTGACCTGCTAACAAAATGTATCGGAACTCCCTCAGGGTGGCTACTTTGAGGGCTGAAACATGTAGTTGTGCATGGAGTGAATAAAGTGGTGTTAACATAGGCAGTGCATTAGTAGGATTTTTACGTAAAATAGTGCCATTAGTGCACGGATATGGACAGGAGTTTAATGTAATTTCTCTCTGGATGCAATAGGCCCAGGAATGCAAACTGTAGTCCGCTGTGTAATCAGATTTTAATGACGCACATACATACAGTGAGGTTCCCGTGAGTAGTCAGGCACCTACTCAAGTCTCATGCACACAACTTCGTAAACGCGCCATGCATAACAATATCTGTAAAGGTAAATGTAAAGGTAAATGTAAAGGTAAATGTACAAGTAAAGATAAAGTTCGCCCTAGGACAGTCCACGAAGGCCCAGAGGGGGAGACGAGGTGTAGCTCTACTCTTTCTTTAACCTCGGCGCTAGATGGGGTGGGTGGTCAACGCCACGCCCCGGCCGATTTACCGCCGGGAATGTCCCGGTACCCATTTTATAGGGGGCTGGGTGAGCCCCAGGGCCGGTCTAGACGGGTGCAGAAAATCTCGCCCCCACCGGGATTCGATCCCCGGACCGTCCAGCACGTAGCGAGTCGCTATACCGACTGAGCTATCCCGGCCCGGTGTAACAATATCTGTAGAAGATCGCATCCTCCCAAAATGTTTCGGACAAGTGGTGGACAATGATCGAACGCAGACAGCTTCCTCTATGTGCCCCCCAAAAAAGGGGGAATGCGGTGGCCAAGTGATAGGTCGGTCTCTTCGGCGTATAAAATCCCAAAAAAGGGCAGATCTCAAGAGGTATAATGTTTTAAACGCGATATTGAAATTTCAAACTCCATCATGAAATATTTATCCCAGACACATAACGCATTGTGACGTATATAATGGGTCAAAGAAACTGCCAGATATTTGGTGTGTTTAACGACGCCGTTATCATCCTCTTCTGTTATGTAGTTTCGAAGCAGCAATTTTAAAAAATTAATTGGGCAGCACTTCCTTCTTTAGCGTAAGCCGGTGTAGGTCAGACGGCATAGGGAATGGCTACGGCTGGAGGGTCCGGGTATCGAATCCCTGTGGCGGACAGATTTTTCGCACCCGCTCAGACCGGATCTGAGGCACACTCAGCCTACTGTACAACGGGTACCTGGTCTCTTTCCCTGGTGGTAAAGCGGCTGGGGCGTGGCGTGACCACCCACCCCCATCTAGCGCCGAGGTTAAAGAAAGAGTCATGTTACATCTCTACTAACCCCCTCTGGGGCTTGATGGTCTGGTGTACGGTAAACTTCACCTTTGCCATTTTGTCTTCTTTGGTGCTGAATAATTTTGGCAGTTAAAAAAACTTATTAAACACAAAATTCAGTTCTCAGGCGTGTTATTAAATAACCTACGGCCTTCGTGACCACTAATCAATATATCATATTGGGTTTAAAAAAAAAAAGAGGAATGTTCATTTTACGTTCTGTGCTACTTTGTGGGACCTGGTATAATGCCTCTGTTCTGAACCTACTGTCATGGCAGTGAAGTCTATTAACATCATCATCATCATCATCGTATATGTTTCATGGATTTGGGCCCCTTGTTGACCCGTTCCGGTCTTACGTATCCAGAAGTCTCTTCAAAGGTCTACCATGATTCCTTCTGCCAGTTGGGGAGTAGTATTTCATTACCCTGGGTAATCCATTTCGAGGCATTTTATTTACATGTTGTATCCAGCTTCTTTTGTATTCCAGTACTTTTTCCAAAATTGGTGTTATTTTTAACTCCTTTGCAATGTGTGCATTTGTTTTGTAATCTGTCCCAGTGTATCCTGCTGTTCTTCTCAAGTATTTCATCTCTGCTGCTGTTATTCTTCTACTAACACTGCTAAATTTGTGGTAATATGAGAGATGGTAAAGAATGGGGAGCTCTTTAAAGTGTGGTTTCTGTACATGTAACGAAATGTGGTTTACCCAATTGCAACACGAATCAGTTAATCAATCAATCAATCAAATCAAACACACAATGCCCTTCTTCTTTTAAGTAATATACTCCAAATGCCCGCCAATTTCGATGCGGTCCACCTAGTCACAGAATTAAAACTGCTACAGCCAACAACGTCAAATGAAGATATACAAACCTGCGCTTAATAACTCAAAATGGGCAGTTAGCAAAATAAAAGAAGAAGAGGAAACAGAAAATATAATAATAGGATAAAGCAAAATTTGAACTATATAGAGACAGAGACAACAGGTTCAAATAAACAATGGGAGAACTTAAAACATGCAAAAGAGACATCAGGGAAATTAAAGCAACAACTTAGAAAACCGTGGTTACGTGAAAAAAGCAATAACCCTAATGGAACAAAGAAGAAAACACAAGCACGATAAAAACAAGTGAATATGGCCGACTTATAGACAAGCTAAGAAAGATAATGGAGAATAGCTTGGACAATACTGTGAAGAAATTGAGAACCAGGTTAATCGAGGAAATACTGAAAAGTAATACAATCTTATTAGAAAGTTTTTTGGAAAATACAAAATAAAACATATTATTGAATCAAAAAAAACTCTTATAGAAGAAGAATAAATAGCAGATAGATGGCAACAATACATTGCAGAGTTATACAATGATTCAGAAAAACTTGAAGAATTGGAAAGAAAGGAGGAGATTAATCCCGAAGAACTGGGCCCAACAATAACAAAGGCAGAATTTGAAAACGCATTAAATGAATTGAAATTTTAAAAAAATATGAAGTAGATAACATACCAGCAGCGTTACTGCAGGCACTTGATGAACAGACTAAACATACTGTATACTTTTTTGAACAGAGGCATCACTATGTGCTCGTAAAGGCAATATAATATTAAACAATGTACGTCAGCTCAACTACATTGTTACACAAGGTAATTACATAGGCTACGTGTTTCGACTATTGTTCAGTCATCTTCAGGCCTATTTTGTCAGTTGAGTCACAAGATTCTATGCACACATTGGGATCCCATCGTGTTTACATTCATGGAATATACAAAAATTAAATCATTTGTCTCTCAGGTGTGACGTGCACTGACAAAATAGGCCTGAAGATGACCGAACAATAGTCGAAACAAGTAGCCTATGTATTTATCTTGTGTAATAAAGTAGTTGTGCTAACGTACATTGTTTAATATTATAATACTTTATACTGTCTTGTTAATAACAAATATACAACAGGAAAAACTCCTGAAGGTTTCAAGAAAAGTATAATGGCAACATTACCAAGGAAAAGCAACTAGACAAAGCGTGAAGAATACAGAACCTTAAGAATCTTGACACACAATATCTAAAATTTTAACAAAAATCATTTTGGGACGAATAGAGAAAAACATTGATGAAAACCTAGCAGAAGACCAATTAGGCTTTCGAAAGAATGGAGGCACACGAGAAACTATTGTGTGTTTGGGAAACAAAGTACAGAAAAGTTTTACAGTAAACAAAAAGGTATATATTACCTTTGTAGACTTACTGAAAGCGTTTGACAAGGTAAATTGGAAATTATGATGAAGATACTAAAGATGATAAAAATAGACTACAGAGATAGAAGAATTATTAGAGAATTATACAAACATCAAACGACATATATATAAATAAAAGAAACTAAAAGAGGAGCAGCAATGAGAAAAGGAGTGAGGCAAGGCTGCAATTCATCGCCGTTTTTATTTAATATATACATAGAATAAGCTAACAATGAATGTAAAGAATATTGCACTGGAATTAAGGTGAATGGAGTGCGAATACAGATGCTAAGGTTTGCTGATGATATAGCGATTATAGCGCAAGGTGAACTAAATTTAAAAAGAACATTAGAGAGCTTAGATGATATTTTAAAAAGTAGCTATAAAATTAAAATTGAGAGGATAAAAACAGAAGTTATGGTTTGCTCCAAAGATTTTGAAAATATTAATATTAAAATTGATGACAACGCCCTAAAGCAAATGCCAAAATTTAAATACATAGGCAGTATAATTACAGAAGATAGGAAAAACAAAGAAGATTTAAGACAACGAATTAAAGAAGCTAAAGTTATGTTTAATAATAAAAAACAACTACTGTGTTCGAATAACTTTAGTTTGGAAATGAAAAAGAAACGTATAAAAAGTTGTATTTGGAGTGTTGCTGTTTGTGGATCAGAAACAGGGACCCTAGGAAAAAATGAAGAGAGGATCATAAATGCGTTTGAAACAGGGTACTGGAGAAGAATGTTAAAAATAGAATGGACAGATAGAATAACGAATGATGAAGTGTTTCAAAGGGCGAAAGAAGAAAGATTACTTTTAAAAATTTTAAAAAATAGACGCCATTCATGGATAGGGCATACAATTAGGCTTAACGAGTTTGTAGTAAACATCCTAGAAGGAGCAATATTGGGAAAAAATGCCGTGGGAAAACCTGGACTGCAATACTTAAAGGAAGTCGCCAGAAACACAGCAGCTGACAGTTATACAGCAATGGAAAGAATGGCTTGCAACTAATCCATTTCGAAAGGTGCCAACCGATCAAAAATTGCCGCTGGCACTAAAACAGCCCCTTGTCAGGAGCGTGATTGTGGCGCCACAAATGGAATCGCGAATTAATTTAAACATTAGTTACAATGGGCGTGTTTCCCAGCAGAAGCGCCGCAGAAACTGAAGCGCTATGAAAGCTCTCTGTCGCTTGTCCCTACTAACCAGGAGGGCCACAAATCTGGCGCGCCACAGCGAGTGACACATTGTCGTTTCGATGCCCTTCAGACGCGCCACTATTTGTGACGCTACGAACATGCCCGTGGAAGGGCTCTTTCACTCCTCGTTCATTCTGTAGGCTGTCTTACGACTGGTCCACAACCTCTTACTAAGCGAGTTCAATTTTCAGTGTCCTCTCTTTTCCTTAAGACCAACCAGTAGCTGCTTAGTCTTCTTCCTCTCTTTCGGCCACTTGTATCCTTCCCTCTATCTTTCCTTCAATAGCATGCTTTATACAATATAATTCACTGCAAATGGGCTGTCACCCAGTGGCAGTGGTTATTATGCATGCACGTAAATATGAAATAAAGATAACATAAATATGAATTAAGCATCTAAGAAATTTAAGTCGGGAGGGCTAAATGAGAAGCATGCAGTAGCAACTTGGAGTGTTGGGAACCATCTCAGCACTCGCGTATAGACACAGGGAAACCAAGAAAACCCTGTGCCGAGGTGGCCGGTCGTAGGATTTTCCCGGATACTGACTTCTAGCCAGCAATCCAGCAAATAAAGTATGTAAGGCAGTTCTTTCGCAAGATGTGACCAATCCACTCATCCTCACCACATTTCAAAACTTTCCACGCGTTTCTAATCTACTTTCCGAAGTGTCCAAGTTTCAGCACCATACAAAGTTATGCTCCAAATGCAGCAGTTTACTAATTTCTTCCTTAAACTTACGTCCAATTTGCTCTCGAAAAATCTTTCTCTCTTAATGTTTCTTATTACATTAACCAGTGACAAAGAATCGACCACGACTGGGTGAGCGGACGACACTGAAAAGAGGTTCCATATCAAAATGGCGGAAAACAAGTCTAGATGGGAAAAAAACGCGATAGATTCTAAACATTTCACGTTTAAATGCAAACACAAACGTACTCTAACATGTGTTATCAGGAATAAAGACACGTGCCTGTTACGTGGGGAGATGTAACACAGACTATTATCGATAAGCGTCTCAAGATCGATATTTAACACGTTTATTGTAGACTGAACTGGGAGAGTTACAAGGCGTCCATTTGAAATTGGTAGCAAAGGGTGAGCGAAAAGTCCCTGCGCACCCACACCTGTGCAAGAAGGGTCCTGCACTGTGCTGAAAGTGGGGCAGTCCCGTACATAAAACACTTCACGTGGCACACGTGAATTTGTCACGTCCTAACGCCAGCACATCCAACAATTACTGTAGCTGTAAGCACTGCACATCACTGTGACTTGCGCTGTAACCTTTCTGCTCACCCTGTATTTTAATGCCACTACACCTATGCGAATGTGGGCCGGGTAGCTCAGTCGGTATAATGACTGACTACGGGCTGGACGGTCCGGGATCGAATCCCGGCGGGGTGGGATTTTCCGCGCCTGTCCAGACCGGTCCTGGGGCCCACCCAGCCTCCTGTACAATGGGTACCGGGTCTTTCTCGGGGGTAAAGAGCGGCCGGGGGGTGACGCTGACCACTCACCCCCTTCTAGTGCCGCGGTCATGGAAGAGTAGAGCTATACCTCTACCCACCCTCATGGGCCACACCGGGCCTGTAACGGGATCACTTTACCTTTCTTTGCTCTTCTTATATTCAGACAACCGCCACTGACTCCACATACATCTTACTTATAAACTTTTTCACTAAGTGGGTTTCGAATCCCGATAGAGGCAAAAGATTTTTTCTTCTCCCAGACGTCGAGACCGGCCCTGGCACCTTCCCAACCTCCCACTCAAAACGTACCGGGATTCTTTCCCGGCGATAAAGTGGATGAAGCGTGAAATCAAACCACTCACCACCTAGTGCCGAGGTTAATATTATGTGGAGCTGCACCTTTACTCCCGTTACATTTCCCTTCATGGCGTGGATAGGGAAACCTTTACCTCCATTATTCCAGTAGTTTACAAGTACACGACGAAGAATCATCATATATATATATATATATAAAGATAAAGGTAAATTTTTCCCGTTACAGGCCCTTTGTGGCCCAGGGCCCTGCAGGGCACTCTTCGCAACATAACATTACAAAACATGGCATGCTGCCACAATACCCTACTAGTACAACGTGGTTAATTTATGACTGGTTTTAATGTGGCTTTTCATGTGACTTTAGCAAGGCAAAGAAATACAGCTCCCTGATGATGGTCTTAGGACCGAAACATGTCGGAGCAGTTTTAGTGTTTTAATGTATAACTTTTATATAAGTGCATTAGTTGGTATAACAATTGAGTAACATATTTTATGTTCAGTAAAGGTTTTTTGACAATCGTATCGTTTATGAGATAATGAGGAAAAACAACTGCAGTGCCGCGCAGGCCACAGATGACAACATGGCGCATGCGCGTTGCATGGTGGATACCTACGGCTACAAACACACACTCAGAATAGGTAATACTTATTGCTTTTCCACTGCAACAATGCTTACTCGGACGCGCATCATTGTTACGTTATACGTAGAATGCCTGTCTTGTTGAACGAAAATCCTGTTGGTGCGGCCAGTAACCAGTAGGCCATACCAGGTTAAATAGCTAAATACCCACGCATAATACGCTGGCATTTATTTCTGCCCATCTTTCAAGCTTTCGCTGTTTCTAATGTGTTCTCTCCGCGACAGATATTGAAAGTCCACACACTTGCTAGTGCTAACAGAAGCTGCACAAGAAGCTCCCTGGAAACATTCGTAAATATTCAGACCTTAAACTGTCAACAGCTCCGCTCTACACATTTTCTGGCCACACGCCCTCTTAAGAAGAATATCTTTATCACCACGAGTTCTGCCTCAGGTTTTCCATTTTAGAGGACAGACATGTATAAAAACAGGGGCAAACTTTGCACTTTACAGAAACCCTGCTACTACTACTGACACTATAGCCATAACAATTACATCTTCAAAAACGTTAGTATAAATATACAGTGATGTATCAGTCAAACACGACTAAACTTTATTATGTTTATCATTGTACTAGGGCAACATGTTTCGATTCTTACAGAATCATCCTCAAGCCCTTCTAAGAATACAGATCCTTACCTAGCAATGTTTAAAGGATCCATATTCTTAGAAGGGCCTGAAGATGATTCTATAAGAATCGAAACATGTTGCCCTGATACATTAATAAACATAATGAAGTTTTTTTTGCGTTTGACTGATACATCAATGTATATTTATACATGTGTTAAACACTTCGAGATGGCAAACATTAAAATTCATAAAATAAAATACACATATACAGAATGTATACTTAGGAGACCAATTACACTCAAATACAGTTTACAAAATAATTAAAAAAACACACATAGCATTGCAATATAAGTGATTGTTTACACAGTTCATACACCAACAAATGCACTCTTTATTAAACTTGATAAAGTTTTAGAATTTACTTTAAACATCACTTTGACTTGCCTCTACATGTTTCGGTCTACGACCATCATCAAGGAGCCTTCATTACAGCCTAACTAAAGTTATATTTAGGTTACAATTAACTAAAAAGTTTTAAAATTCACATTAAAACTCACTCCGACTTGCTCCTACATGTTTCGGTCAACGACCACCATCAGGGAGCCTTCACTAGAGCCTGGCTAAAGTCATATTAAGGCTCTAATGAAGGCTCCCTGATGATTGTCGTAGAGCGAAACGTGTAGGAACAAATCAAAGTGATTTTTAAGGTAAATTCTAAAACTTTATCAGGTTTAATAAAGAGTTCATTTCTTGGTGTATGAACTTTATAGATGTCAAAATGCACGGTACAATGATAAAAAAAATACGTGATTATTTATCAATCCGTTAAATCAATATCACGACAACAGATAAATTAAAAAACAGGTAACTTGAAATTAAATCTAATTTCTTGAAAAAGACATTTCAGTGCGAAGGCAAAGTATGCTGGTTTCTCTTTCTTAGGCTATAACAATTTAGACAGCAAGATTTACTTAAGTTAACAAACATTTTTGGAGTCTAGAGGCCATAAATTACTTCGTTGTCTACAATTATTATAAAACGAAAAATTAAATTTCAGTTTGATGTTAGTGAACATAAAATTGTGAATTTTTTTGTCTCATCCAAGTATATGGAAACCCTGAAATTTATCCACGAACCCCCCGTGGACACCCAGTTAAGAACTGTTGGTCTAAAGCAAGGACTCAAAACAGAATTCACAGTTTTGTTTGGTTCACATCCTTCTAAATACTTTCAGGTCGGGGATGAAAGTATTCATCAAAAGTGGTTTTAATGTGACAAATGGCCTCTTGACTTCACAGTACAAAACAGTCCTACCTCTCTCAAATAGATCTAAGACTTATGGGGATTGTCTGAAAATGATCATTCGAAAGAACGTCAGTGAAATGACGGCAAAAGTAATGCGGCTTAGGATCCCACAAAAACACTATTGAACATGTAACAAGAAAGGAAAAAATATTTTACAAAAGTCTCAATATTTACCCGCTCTCTCGTAAATTTGCATGGCTTCTTCGCTTGGAAAAGCAATAATGCGGAACTGTGACAGAGGTTCAGATATTACGTTCTGGTATTTTCAAGCAATCTGAGAACATTGTGACAGGGGCTTATGTTTGTGTATCGTGCGTAAATACAGACACAGAGAAATGAAGTTCGGCGCCCAAAACGATACAGGATTCGAAGATGCCTACTTGAATGATTACGTTACACGTGAAGACGACAGTGTACACAATGTTACACTGGACGGCTATATGTCCACACCATGGCAGATCAATACAGATCTGATGATAATTCCAGTGACGGCATTAAAATGCGAACTTAAGAAACATAACCAAAGCAACCCACGACAATTTCAAATAACCTAACCTAACATAACCTAACACAGCCTTACCTAACCTTATCTAACCTAGCTTAAATCAACTTAATCTAATCTAACCTAACCCAACCTAACCTAACCATGTCAGATCAATACAGATCTCATGATAATTGCAGTGACGGCATCAAAATGCAAATTTCCGAAACATAACCAAAGTAACGTACCACAATTTCACCTACCCTAACCTAACCTAACCCAGCCTAACGTAACCTAGCCTAAACCAACCTAACGTAACCTAACCTAATCAACCTAACCTAGCCTACCCTAACCTAAAATAGCATAAACTAGCCTAGCCTAACATAACGTAACCTAACCTAACCAACCTAACCTAACCTAACCAAACCACACCAATCCAAACCAAACCAAACCTAACTAAACAATACAAACCTAAACTAATCTAATATAATCACAAACAAGACCTTTGATAACCAAAACAATAAAAAATTACACAGACTGTGTGCTTATCAAATACGACAGTACAAACAGAACGATATGTGTGTGCATGAACAAATAGACAAAGAGGACCTTATCAGTGTGACAGACAACATGTCAGACGACAAAAACGCTGCTGACGGAGGGATCATTTTCGGTTGCCTTCCTGTACATCACAGAGGTGCAAGAACAACACAGAACAAACGATGCTGCAGATGGTGTAGGCCAACTCCGCGACGTAGTACACAGCCTTTACCAAGGCGTCCGTTACTTTCAGAATGATACAGGTACACGTAGACGAGAAAAGCACGGCCTTCCCTGCGCCGTTTTCACAAAACCTAACAATGATCAAAAGGATTATGTGCAGGTCTATTATGCTGAATTTCCCCCAAATCGAATAATTAATGCAGAAGTACGGATATAAATTCATTTTCGCCCGTTAAGTAAAGTGTGATATGCTGTGTGCCGAATTTCACGGAGGTCAGAATCCCTGGATAAATTTATGTGAGGAACCAATGTCACAGGCGCACACTGGGTGGGAAAAAATACCGCCCCCCCCCCCCAATATTTTTTCTACCTAAGAAAATTTTTTTGAATACTGATTTGAAGAGAGGCAAATAGAACAAGGCAGGCAATGCACGTATAACCTAACACCGAGGCGCGTTCGTGCAAACATTGTTGCAGTGGGATAGCATTACACAACTTGAGTGTGTCTATTTGTAGCCTTAGGTATTCGGCATTCAATACGCATACGCCATATTTTCATCTGTGGCCTGCCCCGCTCTACAATATTTTTCCACAATATCTCATAAACGGCATGATTTTAAAAAAAATCAAACCTGAACATAAAATGTGTGTTTTGATTTTCCCTACAAATCTGTCTGAAACATTTATCATTCTATCCTTATTGTTGCACCGTGCATATCGTCGAATTATTTAATTAGTATACCAACTGATGCACATACATAAAAATTCCACATTAAAACATTAAAATTGCTCCGACATGTTTCGATCTTAAGAT
>Ga0131853_10010049_pt1 | contig 17318 bp, 4 predicted proteins | sample TergutLab28metaG_FD_92764 | JGI IMG/M metagenome (GOLD analysis project Ga0131853, IMG submission 92764) | Labiotermes labralis P1 segment gut microbial communities from Petit-Saut dam, French Guiana - Lab288 P1 (version 2) (version 2) | ecosystem: Host-associated > Arthropoda: Insects >... | reverse complement strand
GGAGATTGAGAGGGTTAGTTGGTATTTTTTTAAAAGTAGAGGGGGCCCCCCCCGCGGGTTTTTTTTTTTGGGGGGGGGGGGAGATGCTAACAACCCATCACCGTAAAGAGCCAATATGTTATAACTTGTATACAAGGCAGACCCGTTGTGCTTTCAAAATATGTATATAAGGAAAAAGGATACAGAATCACAGTCCAAACACAGCCTTGTCTACGTATAAATCAGCTACATGTTTCGGCTATATATAGCCATCATCATGCTGAATACAGAACCTTAAATAAGAAAAAAACTATAATTCTTTCTTATGTATGGTTCTATATTCAGTAAGACGATGGATACATATAGCCGAAACGTGTAGCCGATTTATATGTAGACAAGTTTGTGTTTGGACTGTAATTCTGTATTATTTCCTTATATGCGTTACGAAATGTCAGATAGGTCCTTCAATTAATCTATCTGCCTTAACATAGGGTTCAGGGACGGACTATTTTGAATAAACCTTTGTTTTTCATAAGTTGTGGATTATCTCTTCAGTAGCTGGCTAAATGATTACGCGCTACTGAAAGGTAATTGAACCAAATGAGAATGATCTACTGAAGCAGCTGAGGGAAGAACATTTTCAGAATGTCACGTGCAATCCGTTGTTGGGCACTTTTTTTTTTTTTTAAAGTTTGCGTGGAAGCCAAATTTCATGTGACATGAAAGGAATGACACTGGGAGCAGGGAAGTATAAAACGTAACATCAAATTGTGGCAGATATGCAGCACGAGACGTATCTTGCCACGTCACACACACAAACATGCACTATGTAGCCTGAAAGCAAATATCGTGATTCAAATACTTCCATGTCTTATACCACACATTCAGTAGGTGTCAAGGAAGTCTGTTGCTCGAAAACAGAACAATAACATGTTATTTTTCTGGTATTCACCGGTATCATTTGTCTGGCTCCAAAACTCGTGTAACACCACATCTATTGTCCGCTGGAAACTATGTTAAATAGTTCTAATGACTGCTCATTACGCACCTGTCACAAGGTGCAATGTATCTCATTCCAGCACTTCGATGTGACACACATCCAGCTGAAACTTGTGCCCATCCCACCGACTAGCCCTGCCCCATGCCCTAGTCCGCGCGATATCCAGGACCATCCGAGTGCATCACAAATCATTAATTCACACTTCATTTGGCAGCATTTCGTCAACAGGGTACACTCATATTGAGGAAAAAGGGGAAAAAACATTTATTAGCTGTACCTGAAAGTGTGTGAGTATTTGGGCCCTTTACCTCTTTACAAACGGACTACTTATTATAATTTTCGCGTGTATTTCGAAACCTACAATCATGTCACATCGCACCCAGCAAACTGACGCTAATATATCTGACTTTATTGCGGGTGTGCCCCGTCTGAACCTTGGCCAGCACACCAAGAAATTCAAGATGAGACCATTACACTGTCTCAAAACGTCGGACCAAATCCGACAAGAACGCAGATCTCCAGATTTATTAAATATATTAGGGACCTTTCATTTTAAAAGCTACTGGTCCAAGGCCACTGGGTTATTTATGAACGGACACATATCGAATCTTGATCCACGCTAAAGGTATGCTCATGAACAGGTAAAATACTATTTACCTGTATTTAATTACGTCTATTCATACCAACGGTCACGATCATGGAGCAGAGCACTCAAGCGAGCGCGGGTGTTCTTTGAAAGAATATCTGACCCAGCAACAAATGAATGGTACCATATCTCTTCTAGGTAAGATTTTAGCCTATGTAAGGCAAAAGTAACAACGCTCGAGTGCACTAGGAGTGTTCACAGCGAATATTCTACAAATCCTTGACAATGAATACAAACACAATATGGATAAGCTTCACAGTCGTTCTACTAATACTGTGAATGCGTAACAGGGAGATTTTATCATAGCGTGAGTGTTCCTTCATTGCAGATTACCATGGCCTTGTGAAAGAATTCCCGTCGCTATAGTGCCGCCATGTGCTACATTTATCTCGCCCTTCTGCCTGCAAAGCGTGAGCAACCGGTAAACTTTGGAAAACATGACAAAACAACGGAAGCAGTAAAATATTCCTCTTATTTCGCCTGCGTGTATATCGCGCGCGCGCGCGCACACACACACACACACACACACACACACAAAGTTTTAACGACTTTAGCAATTACACTCTATCATAACAAGCGTACAACAGCAATCATTTAAATACTAGAGGCCCCCACATTCTCTTCAATACAGTTGTGTGGCTGCCAACGGGACAACACCGTTGTTAACTGGGTGTTCGTACTTCAACACTTGACGTTCTCTTTGTAGGCGAAGGTCTTGAACACTTTCCAAAAAATGAAATAATGGAAGCTACGCAAGAGGCACTGTAATCATTAACACCCTGTGAACGTTTCCTGGCACTCCTATTTTAGGCTACGTATATACGATGCCATTTATATAACAGGCATAATCACTCATATTTACAACTACAATATCCTCTGTACCTAATCACGGACCATCGATCTTTAAGTCTCCCACAAGGGACTTTAATTTCTTGCTTATGAAATATTCTTATCTGGAATAATTTAATGGGTGCACGATGAATGGGAAGATATGACAGACATTAACAACGGATCCTTATGATCGAAATGTGATTAGCATTCGCATGAGTACTACTTATGGTACTTATCCTTTGAATGCTAATATTAATTTGAAATTTATGAAAAGATTAAGTTTGTGCCGCGCAGTAAACACACCCCTTCTCGGTTGTAAAAACCAAACAATTAATGCTGTACAGAGAAATAATGCCTGCTGGATTCTGTGAACCACGTAGAACACATTAGTGCACCCTGTTGACAGGAAGTATAATTTTAGAATATTAAGATTTGTGGTACATATAGCAACCACTACATTGCAATGGTTAAAGGAGTACTGAATATTCTCACCAAATCACACGTTACTAACGCTATAAAAGTCAATGAAGTTATATTTTCCGGCATTGATAACACTTTAGCAGACTGAAAATAGTCTGTACGAGTTGGCCTCTGTTCTGCCATTTCATGTAACGGTACATATAGGGCTGGCTATATTCTGTACATCATGTAGATCACAGGCTTCATAGGGTGTCTCAATGCGACCTATACGGCAGTTATAATTGATTTAACTACTGCCACATTAACATAGTTGATTAATTTCAAATTATCTCGATAATTGAAAAGAAATATATTAGCGTATTCATGACATTAATCGGTTTCGGAATCATACAATTAAAATTGATATAACCATAAAGAAATATGATAACAGTAGCATTACAAACAAAAAGGTGGTGTTTTTGCCTACAGCTTGGAGGCCTATTGTGGAACCAACCAAGCTTTCCGTGCCTCAGACCAAGAAAGTCAACTTCTTCAATATGAACAACTGAGGTACTGCTTTTTAAAAACTTTTTACACAAGTTCTTTAATAATGCCTATATACACTTGTAATTTTATTAACAGAAAGCTTCGGATTAGTTCTAATAAATTTACTACTATTTTATATTGGACGAAGCAACTTATATTTTCAAAAGGTCACGTCTAAAAACAACAAAAATTGTTCATGACATCACAAATATCAAAGACATAACTATGTCGCCTTGTAATCAGATCTGGTCTTACTCTGTTCTTTCCGTTATTTAATAATGTGTCGCAGAGTTCTCATGTTATAAAGCATAGAGGCCAATCATGATGACCTATCGAATGACGTAACGCTACACCAGCTATTCTTCACACACAGGTCTATTAAGGACCTACATTCGATTCCTCAGGAAGGAAAGACAATCTCTAAAACCAAATACGGGAATAAGCCTGTCATGAGACATGTTCCTAGTACGAGCCACCTCAGTTTTGGCCGAAGTGCCGAATTAATGTGGTAACCAAATGAACTATTTCATTGGGACTTTAAAGATTACCAGTGAGCAACAGCTAGCTGTATGTTGTGGGAGAGACTGCGTGTAAAATTACTCGGCACTTTTCAATTCTGAAGGTCTTGAAATAAATATAAGCTCTTGTATCTGAAGACACACCCTATCGTCCAATTCTTTGCAAATATTTAACACTCATAAAGTTATCTACAATGTACTTTAGCTCTTGGGGTGATCCTAACCTCGGACTATTATTTACAAGTCAAGATGGCGAGTTCTTAACGTGAGATAGTCGTAATGTCCCGTATTTGGGTTAATTGAAAGTTTCAGGACACTTTTCTGTGCTGAAAGGAACTCTGGAGATGCGTGGGAAACATCAGTCTCGCTATTCTGAGAAACTAGTAAATGTCTATTTAAGAGGAAGACCTGATCTCCCTGATGAGCTTCAAAAACGACTTGTGCCTTAATGTATAGTTAGGAACGAAGGTACTGTGGCCTAAGTCATCAGGAGACGCGTTTCAATTGGCAATAATAAATGGTTTGAAACATTCGTTTAACCAAGATAAACAATCAGCTAGGAAGAAATGGATTTGGTCCTCTATCAACAGACACCCAGCCTCGTCCACGAGAATTCCTGAAGGCACCTATGTGGTGCGGGTGAAAAGTTATACAGCAGAAAACGTGGGAAAGCAATCTGAAGTAAATAATTTTTTAAAAAAAGGGCCTTCAAGAAACAGTAAAGTAGAAAACAAGGGTCATGCAGTAATTCAGAGAGGAAAAATTAATTTGAAACTGGTGAATCTGGTGATGTCATAGCCGATGGAGACGCGGAAAACTTATTCTGCACAGAACTTCTTCTCGCATGGTCAGCATGGCGAGAAATGGACCCAGTGCTGGGTGAATAAAGACTCGTTTGTGAGCCCCATGTACAGTAAAAATGTACAGCTGTAGGCTAAGATGTGAAAAAAAAGTTAACTATCTCATATTAGGAAATCAAAGTTATTTAATAGGAAAGTGACACGTTAACATATCCTTTGTACTGAAAACGGTAAGGTCCTGGGAGTTTTATGATAAAGTCGAATGTTTTCTTGAAGATTTTTCCTTATCCACAGTAAAGAATGTTGAATGACTTTATGTCAAAAATTATCTAATAATCGGCTCCTTCCAGCCTCTTATCGAATAGAAGAGGGAACAGGGGTCGGTACATTAAGCAACCACATGAACCTGACACACAGAAATTGGTACAACTGCTCACAGATATGTCAGGTCAGCTAACAAATCACAACATAAAGCGCGGCAGACATTGAGAAGAACGAAAAGTTACGTGTTTCGGGACATAAAATTGTAGTAACCTTGGAAGATATGTCGGTCGTCCTTGGAAGTTATTCTACCACGCCACGGGTACAGCAATGAATTCATCCCTGCCCCCACATTACAGCAGGTAGGAACCCCATTGTGTAGCAACAGCCCTTGAAGGTCGGGCCAACCAGCCAGCCGGTTGACCAGGGAAGTAGGTCACCCGTGATGCAACTCGTGGCGGAATGACAAAGTGCTAAACCGTCACTCTCTTACACATGGCGGGAGGGAACTTGAACCGACAGACATAACGTGACTTGACATTTTACATATAAGGATAAGACGAAGTTCAGTCACATCAGACATACAGTTTGGGTCTTGTAATCGGAAGGTCAGCTGATCGATATAGCGACGAACCGACATTCAGGAAGCAAACGTTTCGACTGTAATTTTAATGGTTGTCTAGATTAAAATATAACCCTAATATAAGTGCCGATCCTCTCGTATACTCTTACTGAATCTCCCTCGATGTCAGACAAAACAAAAACAAAATTGCTGAGATGGTTTCCTGGATGCCAGCGAAAATCTGAAATAAAATTTTTCATAACAATTTGACGATCGCAAAGCAAGTAATTGATTCGTTTTTCCATATTCTGTCCTTTTCTGTTTAAGTTCTAAATGCTATATTTGAAGTTTTCACACCTTTTATGACGAAAATTAAAGTCTTCTGGGATATGACGCCTTGCAGATCAGTAATCAGTTACCGACGCTTCGGAGGTTTTGTGATTTTCTTCTTTAGGATAGTCCAAGCACAGTTCTGAATTCCTTGAGTGTGTTGATGTGTCACATTATGTGACTGGACTTCATTATTCATAATAGTAATATTTCATAAGTATATGGCTTATTATACGTTAGGTTAAGTAATGCCTGTGACAATGAGTGCATCTAAAGAGTGTTTTCTAATATGCCTGGACGTACAAGCAGAAGATGTAAATCGGTCTTAATCTAAGTACTCGTATTTCATCTATTAACTTATTAGCTTCATCAAACGACTGCAACAGAGTCACGCCAACCTGAGAAGAGAAAAAGCCCAGTTTCTGACCTGCTATTACAGAACTACCGGAATACTGGAAGATGGACAAGATCAGTAACCTATGATACTAAAAGTGAAAATTCGATTGTAATATTGTAATAATAGTGTGTAAAGTAACCTGTCATTTATAGGCAGACCGCTAATCAGAACTAGGTCGCACGATAATGACCCCATAAAGTACGAAATACCAAGGCAAGCTATCACATCACTCTTACTAAAGCCATGAAATGTACAACTGCGTCTGAAGGTAAGAACACGCACCTTGGCGTATTTCACTTATCAGCAAACTTGCATACGACAGGTAAGAATTAGTTCGTGGAGTGTTCCTAACAGAAGATTTGTTTCCTAATAACTGTAGTATCAGCAGTAGTAGTAGTAGTAGTCTTCTTTTATGAAGAATTTGGCGTGTATTGGTGTCACAAGCCTCCTCCTAGGAGGCACATAAATAATATAGCTTGTTCAGTTCTCCGAATTCAAGAGGAAAGGTCAGCTGGGTCTCATCTCTGGAGTCTGTGATGTTGGTCCTACCTTCACACCAGTCGAGGACAAAATAGCGTACTGATGGGGCTTCTGCAGTCGGGGTCGATGTTATGAGGGCAGCATTGAATCTTGAAACCAAATATAGGGTTACTATGTTGACTTGAGAAGAATGGGCCAGAGGACCTAGACAATAAAATCAAATTAACTGAATGGACCCATAATATTAAGATCACAAGACCAAATTCGCGGTCGAGCGATAAATATGTCTGCTCTATTTTTATAGAATTCCTGGCTTCAAATTTCGGTCAGGGGAGCGACTTTTCTCAATTTTCTTCATTGTTTTCTTCAGTCCCTTCAGAAAGTTATGCATCAGTGCCTTAAATCAGATAGCGATCACTTCCTTTCACTTTTTTTTAATATGCCATTTATCACCTTGCAATATAGGTTATTAAATTCATGTCTAAATAAATTAATAAAGCAATAAACAGTGCATTGCATTGCATGAGGGACTGGAGGAATGCACAAAGGAAGGTAAGCTGAAAGTCCTCAAAGCCAGATATTTATCATTACCTGGCAATCACGTGGGAGATAAACGTACTGAATGAAACAATTTTCTTGGAAGTAAGTCAGCCAATGTTGCATGACATACGAAGGCACACGTTTCTGTAAGGCTGTGCACTTGAACAAATTAATAATCACACCATAAAATCAGCTAAAAAAATTGCGTTAAGGAACATAACGTTCAAAAATTCTCATAATAATAATAATATAATTCAGCACTGAACACACGCTATATCAGCAAACACCTGATCTGGAATACAAAACAAATAAAAGGTCAAGTTTTCCCGTTACAGGCCCGGTGTGGCCCAGAGGGTGGGTAGAGGTATAGCTCTATGCTTCCATGACCGCGGCACTAGAAGGGGGTGAGTGGTCAGCAGCACGCCCCGGCCGCAATTTACCCCCGGTAAAGACCCGGTACCCATTTTACAGGAGGCTGGTTGGGCCCCAGGGCCGGTCTGGACGGGCGGAAAATATCGTCCCCACCGGGATTCGATCCCGGACCGTCCAGCCCGTAGTCAGTCGCTATACCGACTGAGCTACCCGGCCCACATACAAAACAAATATCACTAATAAAATAAAAGAAATTCTAAGAAAAAACGATGTCAAGAATTACCGAATTAAAATTACACAAAACGGCAGCTACGTCAGTGCACAAAGATGAAAAATCTGTAAACCGAAACAAGGAGGACACTGAGGGGCTGTAACTCAGCAGACGAGATTCTTCAGAAAACTTGCTGCTTCCTCAAGAAGAGAGAATTAACATAATGAGAAGCTGGGAGGAAATATTGTTAACGAGTTCTGACAAAAAGAGTGAAATAGATAATTAATTGTGATGTACTGGAAGACACCCATTTCGACAGCAAGAGTTTTATTACGGTCCAAGAAATAGAAGTTAAAAGACAAAAAAAAAACATGTTCCGCCTAGATTCGAATATCGGAACCGCCCTAAAGGGGTCTTATCTATGATAAAGTAAAGAAATTTGGAGATATTTGAAAAAAAAAAAGTCTTTGATACATACAAGGTGTATGAATTAGGATACGCGATTGTTTACGATCCCGCTGGCCGCGCGGTCTAAAGTGTGGGTCTGTGGCTCCTCGCTTGCTGGGATTGAGGGTTCGAATCTCACCGGGGGCATTGATGTCTCTCTGTTGTGAGTGTTGTGTGTTGTCAGGTAGAGGTCTCTGCGAGGGGCTGATCCCTCATGCAGAGCGTGGTGTGTTAATGAGTGTGACCAAGTGCAACAATAGACCTCTACATCTACAGTAAGCAGGCAGAAAGAGGTCAGACTATGAGATTGTTCACTTATTATTATAATTTTCACATTCACCGCTCGTCGATTCACGTAGCACCTTATATCACTCGTAACATTTTCAAATTTTAAAGCACAAGTTCCTGAATATTTGCCACAATATATTTTCGGACGTATTACTAACTCACGTGTGCTATTTTAGTCAGAGATTTTCTGAATGCAATTTCGATAATATGGCCACAAGAGCATTGAATTCTTAGAAAAACATAAGCAGAACTGAATGACGTTTGTCTCAATTTCAACACCACCGTTACTGCAGGAATATGGTATGAGAAAAGACTGGTTTGAAACACGTTACACGGAAGCAAGAAACACGAGTAGTTTCCTGTGTCACTGATTCGTCTTGTCTTGAATTAATGAGATTCTCCGTTTAATTCACAGAGCGACTTACAACAACATGCACTGTCTCAACCCACAGCAGAGATTTTACGTTACTCGTACCGTGCATATTCTTACAATTAATATATTAACCAACACAAACACTTAATAAAATACAATTCATGACAAGCATCAAATTCCTGCATGTTTCGGCACTGGGGTACGCATCTTCAGGGAGTTTTGTGATAACAAATTAACACCAGCCCAACACGCTAATCTTGCTATTGCGTCGCCCTTATTGAACGATTAAAATATTAAAATTCTAAAATACATAAAATTTATTTATTGTGATATTACAACTACGTGATATTGAGCCGTTCCAAGTGGGTGTTCGCAGTTGTTTATATTCTGTTTGGAGTGGTTAAACATTAATCAATGATATAAGGGCGTCCATATTTGACACGTACGTGTAGCTACTATATACCAGTCTGTATAGTGGCTCGCTGCGGGCTGGACGGTCCGGAGATCGAATCCCGGAAGAGGTGATCTTTTCCGCACCGGTCCCGATCGACCGTAGGGTCCATCCAGCCTCTTAAACAATTGGTACTGAGTCTTTCCCGAGGGTAAAGCGGCTGAGGCGTGGCGTTGACCACCCACCACATATGACACCTAGGTTGAAGAATGATAGCGCTATACCTCTACTCCCCCTCTGGGCCTTCGTGGCCTGTTCTAGGGAGACTTTCACCTTTACCTTCACTGTACACAAGAAACAATTCGATAATGTAGCATGCATTCGTGTTTTATACAAAAGCCCCTTGCGAAAAAATTTAATAAAAGTTCATTATTTGTTAATAACCCCTGTAACCGAGGTTTGCCTCTTCTGGGATGTTACGCAGCGTTGACTGGCCAATCAAAGCTGCGTACACATCCCCAAAGAGCAAATACCTGATTTACACCGCAGCGGAAGCCTGAAATCGCCCACGCTGCAACACTTCACAGCACAGTGATAACTACGTGCTGGGCCAATTGTTACTATTAGGTAACTCTTAACCGTACACAGCGCATGTTATTGTACTTATCTGTTTCTAATAATAAAATACTATCTCAAAATAATTAAAAAACTGGTGTTTTTATTTTCCTGGAAGTAGCAACACATTCTAAGTTACTTAACCCTCAATACCCATTTTAATAATATCATCATATCAAATTCTAGGTTTTTCAAGTGGTTTATTCACCGAGATCCTCTACTGTCTTTTGCCCCCGTACGTAACACATGGCACGCCCACCACACCCCCCTTGGTTTCATCAATTTAACACTGCCAACAGCAAGCATAATTAATCTCGTTCCTACGGATTCACATATTCTGGAATGCGAAGGGGGCCAATGAGTCAATGCTTCCAGACGTTTCGAAAGACCACAGAGCCTCCATCTACAAGAATCAAGCAGTTTCTTGTTACACAGTCTAAAGGTATCCACGCTCCAATCATTTCCGCTTTCATAAAGCCAAACCCCACAACCACCACCACCACCACCACCACCACCTCCACCACCACCACCACCACCACCACTACCACGCCTCTAAGGACTTTGGTCACGAGGCCCGTTCTAGTCCAGAAGGGGGCAATTGGACGTCCTGCGTTCCTCTGTCCTGCCATTTGATATTTCGTAACAAAGCTTACTAGTCTGGATCGGTTCATTTCACAGACACATAGTCACTTATTGTATACTTGTTGATTTTTGCCAAAACTGGTGGTATTTTAATTTATTTCAAGGAATTTGATTTCCTTTTGGTCAAACAAATACTCTTCTCAGCGGTTCAAACACTACGTAGTCTATCTACAAACGTCTTTAGACACCAGAAATTGCTTTCTTAGTGCATTACACAAACAATAAGGCAAATCAAAAGCCAGGCGTTAAAGTCACTTACTAAGTTCCTTAAACCTTGATGGCAACTACATGTAACAATAAGATGAGATCTGCGTTCTTTTGGGATTTCACGCAGCGCAGAAAAGTAGTTACTTGCTGACGTTTAGGGACAACTTATGATATATGATATATTTGTTAACTGCAATTGGGTTGACACCCGGTGGCAGTGGTACAGTACACATTTACACACAAACGATACACAGAACAACACAATGAAACAGAATACCCATAATGGAACAGACATAACAATAAGTATACATGACAGACACTTGTACAAAATTAAACAGAATCACACAAAACATACAACTGTACATACAATGACACAAAATAGAACCAAAAGAATATGAAAAGAATGTGATAGACGAAACAGCCACATAAGCAGCAAACCTCATATATGCAGCAAACCTCACGTCTTCAAGAGTCAAGCAGTCCCTTGAAGATGGTACCGACAGGTTGTCGCGAAACGTCGGTAAGAAACTAACATTCTACCCTTCGTAAAGTCCGAAAAGAGCGCATATCTCATTTATACGGCGGCGGAAATCTGAAGTCACGCATGTGCCGCTAAGTTTGACATTAAAAAAATTCTGCATTATTCCTGCACAGTGTTACGTACGATTCTCAAGTAAAAAAGGTTATTTCCCTAAAGAACAATAAACGAATGAGTTTACAAAGAACAATGTGTTTACTGTTGAGGTACAAAGTTTGTCAAATAATTTAATTTAAGTCTTTAAAGGGTTAAATAATTATGCTCTCCAACTGCATGAATTTTAATGTGTTTATAACCGGAATTGTTGCATGCATTAAAATCCCGTTGTCTAAGTAGGTAATTATTAAAAAAAGTTACATTCCTAAACATAACATTCAGTAGGCCCAGATGTTACGTTCAGATTATGTCATGGGAAACATTCAGTTCGGCGTGCGGGCACAACTCGGGGCAATTGGAAGTTTCTGAACATTACAGTGCTCGCGGTCTTGCTTGAAATCCCAGCTGTCAGCATTCTACAGTTGGCAGTCGTGCAATGCGGACAACTTACTGCTGCGAAAATATGTAACACAGTTATAAACGTATCTTATACTGAGTATGGAGTTCGAGCCGGGACAGCTCAAGCGTTACTGCTTAGGACACAGTCTGAAGGACAAGGCACTCTCGGTTCCATTCCCGGCAAGAGCAAGTGATTTGTCTCTTCATAAAAGCTTCCAGAGGCCCAATTTCAATGTGCACCTGAGACTTTTTCTTCAGGGGTACAGCAGCCCGTGTGTAAAATTGACAAGTTCCCTCCACGTGATGCCAACTAAAGAATAAGATACTCCATCATATGCTTTCAGGCGTGGTGTTTAACTCAACACATGGTACGATATTAAATTTTACTTTGCTGTGAAATATCCAAAAAATATATGTTAGGTCCGACGTGGTGAGACGAAAACTGTGGCTGATACAGTAACTTTGGTATTAATGAGTTCCGTGGAAGGACTGCACAAAATAATGAAAGCGCAGTACAGAGACGTGCCTGTTCTTGCGAGAGTTCGTCTTCAAAACTACTCTAAAGATTTACATGAAATTGTATAACAAACGATAAGGCCTACATAGGGAAGATAATACACTATACATACAGTGCATTATTCTGTTCACTGTTTATTTCCATTCTCTCTTTTAATGAGACTTCAAATTATATGCTATAATTAGCAGAGATTTGTTTCGTTATTTCGATCATAATTTAAGTCGTCAATACTATATTATTAGTATTAACATAATGAAAGACTGTGGAAACCGACGTGCTGTCATTTAACATTACATATACACAAAGGCCTATATACATACATTCAAAATAGTGAGTGCAAACTAATTAACATAACAAATTATGTTTAATCTCCAATGTGTTAACAGTTCAGTATTTACGTATTCAAGGACGTGACGCTGTGTTAGAACGTTCTGACGTTTCGGTGGCACGTACTGTCTTCATCTTCAGAGTAGAGGGGCCCCAAAACCCAGCAATACAACATCACATCTCGAAGACCCAAACAGTCAAAATCGTCAAGAACACCGCTGTGGTAACCTCAAATACCGAGTTACCGTTTGTTAAATATTCAAAATATATGCTTCATAAATTACTGACTTTCTTGATATTAAATTTCAGTGCGAAGTTCATGGACGCCACCCCGCTCTGTTACTTACTCAATACACCAGGGGCTGGGTCCCTTACATTTGATTTCATTGTATCTTCCTTTATATGATTTTTGTACTGACATGCCCGATGATGGCCTTAGAAGGGGCCGAAACATGTGTCATGCATGTAAGTCGCAAGTAAAATAAACATACCTTGTGTTCGACGGAGTAATTGTAGCTTATTCAGTGCACAGTTTTAAGCATACGAGGCACAAATTTCACATATATTATTATTATTATTATTATTATTATCATCATCATCATCATTAACTAAAGCATTGTCGACTAAGACGATTTTTTTTGTCTAAAATGTTCACAAATATCACTCTAGTTCTGAACACATACATGCCTAGGATAATAAACCCGCAAAAATACCTTGCTAATTACAGGGTGCGACTTATCATTTGTAGCGTCATATGTGGCGGGCAATACTGTATGGTTATGTGTATAATGGAACCCTAAATACAACAAGCCAACATCAAAATAATTCTTATCTCTACCTACACCTAAAGTGTAGTTTGAAAAATTGTATTACATATAACAGGATGTATATTTACTTCTGTCAGTAATTAATAAACAATCCAAACCAAAGAACGGGACTTGTTTCTTCGAACACGATGAATAGCACTCACACTATTGAGGTCACGTGCTTACGTGGTCATTGTCTGTTTGGCAAATTAAAATCTTATTACTCTTCTAAGTTCTTTCATACTTCCCACTACTTGCTTTCTTTCATGGCTTGTACTGAAACTTAATGCCGAACGAACAGTGCAAAGGCACCAAAACATGATTACCTTCTACAAGCATTGCTGTTGTGCCTGTGCCTGTGCCAACCATAAGACTAAGGCGCGTTACGCTGTCCTGCTCACGACTCAACAAACCTCATGTGCCACTTACGTTCATATCGTAGTCCATCTGTTTAATGACACTGCCATTACCTTGTTTTGGTTTGTGTCATTTTTAACTAGGTCCGCAGGCAGTGTTACACCTAACAGCAGGGAATTTTTCCGTCAGATCTTTTCATATAATCATAAATGAATACTGGCAGTCGTGTCAGCAGTGATAAATGGATTGGTAAATGGAGCAATTTGTGGGCAGTGAATGACGATCAAATAAAATGTAACCATATTATCATACTGTGGCTCCCTGCTTGGTTTGTCATGTGAATTACAGTTTGGAGACTATACTGTGATGCTCATTGGGTAACTGGGCTTTACAACCCACTGCCTTCAGCTTACGCAACAATAACGGGAAGACAAAGGGCACTGTGTTAGTAAACACTATCTTAATTGCCATTTAATATTAAGACTTAATGTCGGCTTACTGGAACGTGCAAACTTAAAACCAAAAGAGGATAATCCTTACTGATATCCACATTTCTTTCGTAATAGCCTTTCTCAATTCACTGGAAAGTTTATCGTCATTAGGGAAGTTCGATAAACACTATATCCACTAGTTCTCAACCTTGTCACTTAAACATTTACTGCCTACAATAAGGGTATTTTTTAGTATCACAGCGTTAGAAACGTTCAAAGACCACACATCTGTCTTCCACTTTAAGGAAATATTTCAAGACACTATAAATATTTTATTTATATATTTATTTATGGATTATTAAGGATTCTGTCGGCACCTCAAACTACAATGCGTCGGATACTGGAATTGTTACTGAATAATGAACTGGAGAGGATGTGGAACGACTTGGTCAGCCAGTTTTAGGTAGCATCTCGGGATCCGCCTGGAGGATCTGCGGACGATCAGAAAAGCTTACCAAAAATGACAGCTTCGAGGCCGGGCATGTTGAGGCTATAAAGCAGGAATATTATTCACGCAGGCTCGTCCCATATTGATTTCAATAAATGTAGATTTAATTGTAAGTACACACACATTAATATTAAATTAAACCCCACTTCACTCATTACAATAGCAGTCATGTGACTTTTATTGGTCGTGATATTCGCAGGTAGTGTTTCGGATAGATACAGACATTCTCTGGTACGCTAAAATGTCTGTGGTTAATCGGCACTGATGCAGCATAACACAGAACATGTAAAGCTGTCGCAGTCTATAACCACCACAAGTTTAAACATACCGGTGAGGGTGTAAATTAAAAGCGTCATGCATTCTGCATATCGTAAACAGAGGCCAACCGTGAGCGTCACGCTACGGCCACCTTACCCGCGGTACCCACTTCATACTTGGAAATTTAAATGTCGTTACTCTTCGTTCAAAACTTAGTGTCAAGTCTGCGGCGGGCCGTAATTAATAATTAATCGTCATAATATTTATATCTTACGAAACGTGAGTGTTTCATAAGCGATGAGAATCCTAGGTTTAGGTCACAACTCTGCCAGAAGAAGACAAACAGACATTGGCACAGGAATCCACGAGCATGTCTCAAGAGCATAAAATATCCTCCTCCTCCTCTTCCTCCTCATCCTTCTTATCTATTTTCCAGATAATCAACCTCTGATCTGCTGAAGTTGCCCCTGCGATGGAAGCGACTGGTGTGCTTCAAGCCTCGGTCACAGTACCGCTGGGGAAATATCACCTGGAAATGGCCCAATAGAAGTTTGGGTGCGCCCCACGGCCAGTCTTGACGCTTTGGAGACCAAAAACCCTATAACCGATTCCAATTGAAAATTAATGTTTGAATGACAGAGCCTATAATAGCCGGGTAACAGACTACGCTGACAGGTAAAAGGCTGGGAGACCGCAGTTTGATTCCCTACGGCATAAAGTTCTTTTCCTTCAATTCACAGCGTCCACATAGGCTCCACGGCCCAGCACACTCCTCTACAACTGCAACCGTAGGCTGTCTTGCCAGAGGTAAATCGGGTGAAGGGCGAAACTAACTACTAACCTCCACCTTATGTCTGGAATTCAAACCTATCCTATCCTTACACCATCTTGAGGTGGTGCTTAACTTCTTTTTTTTTTTTTTGTCAGATTTGATGTTCTAGTGGTGGTGACTATGATTGTTAATGTCTTCTGGGATGTGACACCGTGAAGTTTGGAAGCAACCAAACTACACGGTGTAATAATTTCAAATTTGTCTTCATAATGACTCTTGGCCATGTTTAAGAATCCTTTGATGGAAGATGGACATACACTAAGGTCTCAACCTACAAGAAATAGATAATAGCACATACTTCCATATTCAGAATAAATTTTTTACTCCCAAACGACTACTGGAAAAAAATGCCGTACGTTAAACGACAGGGACGTAACGAAACTCCGGGTAGTATAGTATATAAGTTCAGCCACCCTTTAAGTATGCCAGTAAATGAGTTGTTAAGCCCAACCGGGTTGATCCTGGTGTCGTTTGCACTGCGCTGACTTGTCGCACGTCCATCCGATAGGTTTATCACTGACAGTGCATTACTGTGGAAGGCAGCAAGGGCTGGGGCAGGGCACATCGAGAACGGAAGAAAACTGCTGTCGCGTGAAAGTAAACTAGATGCGATGCGAATCTCTTTAGAGACAAACTGCTGTGCGCCTGTTCTTGCTGCAATACTCCGTCTAGCTTTAGCCCTTTAAAGTCCAGTGGTTACTTTATGTACGACCAGCTTTAACGTTAAGAAATTCTACGTTCTGCCAATTTATGAGTTGTGTGAGGATTTCAAAACAAACAGGGATTATTTCCATATAATTGTAAAGGTAAAGGTAAAGTTCACCCTAGAACAGGCCACGAAGGCCCAGAGGCGGAGTAGAGGTATAGCTCTACTCTTTCTTTAATCTAGGCGCTAGATGGGGTGGGTGGTCAACCCCACGCCCCGGCCGCTTTAATCCCAGGAAAGACCCGGTACCCATTGTATAGGAGGCTGGGTGGGCCCCAGGGCTGGTCTGGACGGTTGCAGAAAATCTCGCCCCCACCGGAATTCGATCCCGGGACCGTCCAGCCCGTAGCGAGTCGCTATACCGACCGAGCTATCCCGGCACCATTATTTCTCCCTATAACATTTTTTATAACATAGACGGAGAATGTTTACTGCGTGGTAGGAACTCAATCTTTAAATACAATTCAGGCTATATTTCTTCTTTAAATGGTAAACTGCTTTACATCACCTACATAAGCTACGATAAATAAATAAATATATATATATATATATATATATATATATATATGCATAGAAGCTAAAAACCTAACGGGGTCCACTCAGCCTCGTGAGCCTCGTGAGGTCAATTGAGGAGCTACTTGAATGAAAAAAGTAGCGGCTCCAGGTCTAGAAAACAGAGATTAACGGCTGTGGGGACCCGTTGCGCTG
>Ga0131853_10010048_pt1 | contig 17318 bp, 22 predicted proteins | sample TergutLab28metaG_FD_92764 | JGI IMG/M metagenome (GOLD analysis project Ga0131853, IMG submission 92764) | Labiotermes labralis P1 segment gut microbial communities from Petit-Saut dam, French Guiana - Lab288 P1 (version 2) (version 2) | ecosystem: Host-associated > Arthropoda: Insects >... | reverse complement strand
TGAGTGGACCCCGTTCCAGACCCACTACTACTCAGAAAATCTGGTAGCGCCGGGGATCGAACCCGGGACCTCTGTATCTGTAGCCAGAAACTCTGACCACTAGACCACAGAGGCGGTCGATGAATTATTTAAAGGTTTTTAAATTTATAATTTCAAACAACGCCTTTGACCTGCCAAAAAAAGTGAAATATGGCGGTTAATGTCGGACACAGTGATCGTGAGGTATAATGCATAAGTGTGTCGCCCTTTGCCTGTCAGGATTGCGGATTCGAATTTCACCGGGGGCGGGGGGAAGGGTGGCTGTCCTGTCTCTTGTCAGTGTTGTGTTTTGTACAGCTACAGTTGTCAGTAACGGGCCGATCCCTCGTCCAGAGAAGTCCTACCGCTGGCATGATTGTCATGGAGAGTGATCAGGTGCAACAATAACCTTCTTCACCTACAATCGGTAGGTAGAAAGAGGCCAGAGTAAGAAAGCAAAAAAGAATGTTGGATACTTCCCATATGTACGGCCACGTCACGTCTACAGCCTAGACTAGTGGCATATAATGCCTACGGGATCTAAAAATGTCAATTACAGTGCGTCTAAGCATTTGGAATGAAGCCCATTCGGACGGTATGCTGAGCTGCGGCCAATATAATAAGCTAATTCTTAAATATATAGCAGAGTCCGGGTAGGCAAGAATGTGTCTGACAGGTTCCCTATTAGGAATGGTTTGAAACAAGGAGACGCTCTATCACCAATGTTTTTTTTAACTTTGCTTTAGTGTACGCCATTAGGAGGGTTCAGGTAAACAGGGATGGCTTGAAACTAAATGGTACACATCAGCTTCTGGCTTATGCCGATGATGTTAATATACTGGGAGGAAGCGTACATACTCTAAAGGGAAATGCAGAAGCTTTAGTAGCTGCTAGTAGGGAGATTGGACTGGAAGTAAGTGCTGATAAAACTAAGTACATGGTCATGTCTTGAGATCAGAATGCAGGACGAATTCAGTGTGAGGATTGATAATAGTACCTTCGAGAGGGTGGAAGAGTTTAAATATTTGGGAACAACTTTAACAAATCAAAATTCTATTGCGGAAGAAATTAAGAGCAGATTGAGGACAGGAAATGCTTGCTATCATTCGGTGCAGAATGTTTTGTCTTCCAGGTTGCTATCCAAAAATTTAAAGATCAAGACATATAGAACTATAATTTTGCCTTTTGTTTTATATGGGTGTGAAGCTTGGTCGCTGACTTTGCGGGAGGAAAGGAAGCTGAGGGTTTTTGATAAAATGGTGTTGAGGAGAATATTTGGACCTAGGAGGGACGAGGAAACGAGGGAATGGAGGAGATTGCATAACGAGGAGCTAAGTGATTTGTACTCTTCACCAAATATTGTTCGGGTGATAAAATCGAGAAGAATGAGATGGGCTGGGCATGTGGCGCGTATGGGTGAGGAGAGGGGGGTGTATAGGGTCTTGCTGGGGAAACCGGAGGGAAGGAGACCACTGGGGAGGCCTAGGCGTTGATGGGTGGATAATATTAGGATGGATCTCCATGAGGTGGGATGTGGGTATATGGACTGGATTGGGCTGGCCCAGGATAAAGAACGGTGGCGGACGCTTGTGAATGCGGTAATGAACCTTCGGGTTCCGTGAAATGTGAGGAATTTCTTGACTAGCTACAAACTAGTTAGCTGCTCAAGAAGGACTCTGCACCATGGAGTAAGTAAGTAAGTAATTCTTAAAGAAGTCTTGCTGACATTTAAAAACTTACGTAATTTAAACAAGAGAGGCAATGTACTGTACGTATAACGCAGTATTGAGGGGCTTTCGTTCAACCATTGCTGCAGTGGAAAGCAATAAATATTATGCATTCTGAATATGTGTTTGTAGCCTTGGTTATCCAGTATGCAAAGGGCATGCGCCGTATTAAATTGACACCTGCGGCTTGTCTGGCTCTACTATATTTTTCTACATTATCTCACAAACAGCACGATTTTTGAGGGGGGGGGGGCGGTAGGGAGAGACCTGAACGTAAAATATGTGTTTTTGCTCTACAACATTTATCTGAAATATCTGTCATTCTAAGAAGAACGGAGCGAGATATTACTATAAATATACATAGGTCGTAATGGAAAGTATCCGCTATTCTTGCGAGATATTAATGAAATTTGAATTTTCTCGACAGTTTTTACAAAATTATCCAAATGTCAAATTCATGAAAATCCGTCCCATGGGAGAACAGATGCTCCATGCAGACGGACAAACAGACGGACGGTCATGGCGAAGCTACTAGTCGCTTTTTAAATTTGGCGAACATAACCAAACAAGGAAAATCACATCAGAGAATGAAAAAAATTATAATGAAAATAAAACTCGAGGAAGAAAGAACTGTGGAGAGAACAGAAGGATTTCAGTATCATTTGTCTGCCAGCCGCAGTTAGGTACAGCTCTAGACATTTAATTCGCAGCAAAGCCTAGGGCACCCCGTGCTAGTCAGTGACACACGCACAGCGATACAAGTTCCAGCGGCGAGAAACTTAAACACTTATACAGTTAATCTGTGACTCCAGAGAGTGATCTGCGAATGAGACCGATTAAATCGCTGTGATCGATATACGTATAACTGGTTTCAACTGACACTGCCTACATTTTAAATGACTGCGACACAGACAGAAATTGAGAGCTAACAGGTGATCCGTTCCTAACACAGCTGATAACCCAGAAGCCTCACATCATCGATCGTGCATTGGCAAAGAATTACATTGGAAGGTAACAGCAGGGTGGATTGATACCGTAGCCGGAAACTCGATCAGTAGCGCTGCGAAAGAAAGGACGTTACTGTTGGAATGAAGCAAATGTCACCTTGTGAAGGCGGCTGAGATGTGACTGCTCTGCTCAAATGCACTGTCAGGATTCATTAAAAATTAGAAATACACAAGAATGATAAATGTGGAGAGTTTACAGCGGTAAAATTGGCGAATCTAAAACAATTCCTTCTAATAAACTATAAAATTTGGCGTATATCATGTGCCTCCAAACTACTTATGGCAGATTTATACAGTATAAACTTAATTTATAATTGGGCCGCGGGCCGCGTTATACAACCCGGTACGCCGCGGGTTATTAGGAAAGAAAATAATCTTAAAAGATCATCATGTCGTCTGGAAGGTTACCTTTCTATTTCGAAACATTTGACCGATTTTCAAGAGTAAAGTTGTAAAGTTCACCCTAGAACAGTCCACGAAGGCCCAGAGCGGGAGTAGAGATATAGTTCTACTCTTTCTTTAACCTTGGTGCTAGAAGGTGTTGGGTGGTCAACGCTATGTCCCTGCCGCTTTACCCCCGGGAAAGACACGGTACCCATTTCACAGGAGGCTGAGTGGGCCCCAGGGTCAGTCCGGACGTGTGTGGAAAATTTCGCCCCCACCGAGATTCGATCCCCGGACCACCCAGTCCGTAGCGAGTCGCTATACCGTCTGATCTATCCCGGCCCATGATACTGAAGCGAATATTATGAATTTTAAATTACTCATGACCATGTACTGATGATTCATTATGAGAAAAAGGTAACCAACAAACACACACACAGATATTTAAATTTATTTTATTATAGCCTCCTACATGTTTCGGTCACCTGTTGTGGCCATCTTCAGGGAGGTGTTCGTTTCAAGATATATTACACAGAACGTCAAAATATTTATAATTCAAACTATATTGATGTTTTTATGTAACATATCCTTCACAGAACACCTCCGTGAAATTGGTCACAATAAGTGGCCGAAACATGTAGCAGGCTATGCTGATTACAATACAATAAATTTACACATCTGTATGTGAAACTGTCGGTCGTATGTCTCATTCAGATTAACAAGAAATTTGTCTAACTGGATCTAGACGATTTTTATAATTTATAAGGACTTATTATCGGCAGCAAGAACTCCTCAGAAGCTCGAACACGTACGGTGGGAACGACATTTAAATTGGGGTCCTTAAAAGTTGTAAATAAGGTGACAGATTATTTTAAAAAAGTGATGTGTGATGAATAAAATTTTAATGTAAAATAACGACATGGGCGACATGCTCTTAGATACTGACATGCAGAAGGTAACAATATTGGAGCAGGGAGTGTCGAATTTTGGAAAGGAGATAGTCCGTGATCTTAGCTAAATTGTATGTATGACTTTGTAAATCAGCCATACAATAAAATAACAATAATAGTTCAAACCTATTAGCACTCTGAGGGAGGTTATGACCACCGAAACGCTCTTGTTTTTTTTTAACTCTGTCCATCTTCTAACTTTCTTCTGAAGTACGGCCTTTCGCCAGCCGGCTTTGTTTCCTTCTTCAGGCGAAGAATGGCCCTACTCGGGGGGCCCAGTGATGAGAAGATCTAGGTCTAAAAATTCGATCAGAACAGATGCTTCTGTTACCTGACGATGGAAGCAGAGTCGGCTTCCGGAAGGTCGTATTTCAGTAAAATGTTACCCGATGGACAATGTCCAACAACGAAGAATATTGTGTAAGTATGGGCACATGTAGCAATGGCGAGGGACTTCAGTGCTGTATCGAGATAATAAAACGTAAGCCAAAAGCAACACCTTCTGACCAAAACAAAATAAAATAAAGTGTTTAATATATTTGTATCGGTATAAATCTGTGTAAAAAAAAACGTAGCCCAAACTCTGTGGGTTCTGGGCGGATTTTCGTGTCAAGAGCTTCGTGTGAATTCCGTCAAATTGGTGGTTTAAACTGGCTTGTTGTTGCTTAGTACTTCGTGAGTATCAGGATTATGATGGTAGATTAGTGTGGAGGACTTGAGAACTGAGTGTCATTGAGATTCAGTCGAAATACAGGAAAGGTTCACACACTGCCGCAACCCACACCAGCGTATGTCTCACGGACTGGCTGCGAATTCAGTTTATCCGTCCCCACAGAGAGAGGTTTGGCCTCTCGGATGTACAAATAATATCTCACATAATGCAAATGGTGTGGCACAGTGAGTGAGCGGTTGCCATGGTTACACCCTGATATCCACGGTTAACATAAACTGTGTACTATGTAAAGAAAGAGCTGAGGCTGAAGAAACAGTTGAGCATGGAACACAAAACACAGCGTTGTAGAAGAGAAAGAAGCGCTCTTATAAATTGAATGAAGGCATGATCTATTCTAGGTTAAAGAGAAAAAACAACGATGAACGGGGCCTTGGAGTAGGGAGTTAATATCTTGAAAGAAGTTATGAGGTCTGCGTCATGGCAAAAAATGCTATGTGTCCAGCCAATATAGAGCAAAACGACTGCCATTCTCTCCATACAATTTTAGTAAATCAGAAGTTTTAATAATATTTCAACCAAATAAAAAAAATTAATAAAAATTTGAAAACTGAAATTTCAGTAATTAACCCACATAAGTACATAATTATGTAGCTACACAAAAGTAAGCCTGTTACTGTGGCCAAAGAAAGCTTAATGTGAAGAACAAATGTGAAGATATTCTATTTTAGAGAAAATAAAATTTAACAAAAGTTATTCCTCAATTTGTAATAATTTACCATACAAAAACGGATGGAAAGAGAGACGGACGGACAGATAGTTATTTGGATGGATGAATGGATGGGTGGATGGATGGATAGATATATGGATATATGGATAGATGGAAAAAAGGATGGATGGATTTGTGGATAAACGGACGGAAGAATGGATGGATAAACGGGTGGATAGATAGATGGATGGACGGGTGGATAGATAGTTTGATACACGGGTGGATAGATACATGGACGGACGGGTGGATAGAGAGATGGACGGACGGGTGGATAGATAGATAGATGGATAAACGGGAGGATAGATAGATGGATAAAAGGGTGGATAGATAGATGGATGAACGGGAGGATAGATAAATGGATAAACGGGTGGATAGATAGATGGATGGATGGGAGGATAGATAGATAGACGGATAAACGGGTGGATAGATAAATGGATAAAGGGTGGATAGATAGATGGATGGAAGGGTGGATTGAAAGACGGATAAACGGGTGGAGAGATAGATGGATAAACGGGTGGAGGGACAGATGGATCGACGGGTGGACAGATAGATGGATAAACGGGTGGATAGATAGTTGCATAAACGGGTGGATAGATCGATGGATAACGGGTGGATGGATGGACGGGTGAATAGATAGATGGATAAACGGGTAGATAGATAGACGAACGGCCGAGTGGATAGATAGAAGGATACACGGGTGGATAGATAGATGGATAAGCGGGGGGATAGGTAGGTGGATAAACGGGTGGATACATGGATGGATGGATGGATGGGTGGAGAGAAAGATGGATAAACGGGTGGATAGATAGATGGTTAAACGGGTGGATAGATAGATGTTTAAACGGGTGCATAGATAGATGAATGGGAGGGTGGATAGATAGATAGATAAAAGGGTGGATTTATAGATGGATGGATGGGTGGATAAATAGAAGGATAAACGGGTCGATAGATAGATAGATGGATAAACGGGTGGATAGATAGATGGTTAAACGGGTGGATAGATAGATGGTTAAACGGGTGCATAGATGGATGAATGGGTGGGTGCATAGATAGATAGATAAAAGGGTGGAATTATAGATGGATGGACGGGTGGATAAATAGAAGGATAAATGGATGGATAGATAGATGGATAAACGGGTGGATAGATAGATGGATAAACGGGTGGATGGGTGGATGGATGGATGGGTGGAGAGATAGATGAATAAAGGGGTGGATAGAGAGATGGATAAAATTGTGGATAGATAGATTGATGGACGGGTGGATAGATAGAAGGATAAACTGGTGGATAGATAGATGGATGGACGGGTGGATAGATGGATGGATAAACGGGTGGATAGTTAGAGAGATAAACGGGTGAATAGTGGATGGACGGACAGGTGAATATATAGCTGGATGAAGGGGTGGATAGATAGAAGGATGGACCGGTGGAGAGATAGGTGGATAAATAGGTGGATAGATGGATAGATAAATGTGTAGATAGATAGATAGATAGACGGGTGCATAGATAGAGGGATAAACGGGTGGATACATACATAGATGGATGGACGGGTGGATAGAGAGATGCAAAACCGGTGGATAGATAAATGGATGGACGGATGGATTGATAGATAGATAAACGGTTGGATAGATAGATGGATGGACGGGTGGATAGATAGATAAACGGTTGGATAGGTAGATGGAAAAACGGGGGATAGATAGATGGATAAAGGGGTGGATAAATAGATGGATGGATGGGTGGATAGATAGATGGATAAACGGGTGGATAGATAGTTGGATAAAACGGGGGGAAGGGTGGATAGAAACATGGATAAACGGGTGGATATATAGAAGGATAAACGGGTGGATAGATAGATGGATAAAAGGGTGGATAGATAGAAGGATGGATAGGTGGATAGATAGATGGATAAACGGGTGGATAGATAGATGATCGGACGGGTAGATAGATACATGTGTAAACGGGTGGATAGATAGATGGATAAACGGGTCGATAGATAGATGGTAAAATTGTGGATAGATAGATGGATGGACGGGTGGATACATAGATGGAAAAACGGGTGGATAGATAGATGGATAAACGAGTGGATATATGTTTGGATAAAAGGATGGATAGTTATATGGATGGACGGGAGGATAGATAGATGGATAAACGGGTGGATATATAGATGGACAAAAGGGTGGATAGATAGATGCATGGAAGGATGGATAGATAGATGGACGAAAGGGTGGATGTATAGATGGATAAACGAGTTCATAGATAGATGGATGGACGGGTGGATAGACAGATGGATAAAAGGGTGGATAGATAGATGGATAAAAGAATGGATAGATAGCTGGATGGACGGTTGGATAGATAGTTGGATAAACGGGATGATAGAAGGATAAACGGTTGGATAGATAGATGAATGGACGGGTAGATAGATATTTGGATAATGGGGTTTATAGACGGATGGACGGGTGTATAGATAGATGGATGGACGGGTGGATAGATAGATAGTTGGATAAATGGTTGGATAGTTCGATGGATGGACGGGAGGATAGATAGATGGATGGATGGCCGGATAGTTAGTTGGATAAACGTGTTAATAGACATATGGAAGGAGGGGTGGATGGATAGAAGGATAAAGAGTTGGATAGATAGATGGATGGAAGGGTGGATAGAAAGGTGGATAAAATAGCGGAGAGGTAGTTTGGTAAAAGGGTGGATAGATGGTGGGAAAAACGGATGGATAAATAGATGGATAAAAGGGTGGATACATGGATGGATAAACGGGTGGATAGATAGATGGATAAACGGGAAGATAGAGAGAGATAGGTAAACGGGTGGATAGGTGGATGGATGGACGGGTAGATAGATAGATGGATAAACGGGTGGATAGATTGATGGATAGACCGGTGGATAAATAGATCGATAAACGCGTGAATGGTTGGATGGATAGAAGGGTGGATAGATAAATGAATGGACGGGTGGATATTTAGAAGGATAAACGGGTGGATAGATGGATGGATAAACGGGTGGAAACATAGATGGATGGACGGGTGGAAAGACAGAGGGATAACCGGTGGAAAGATAGAAGGATGGTTGGACGTGTGGATTGATAGATGGATAAACGGTTGGATAGATAGATGGATAAACGGGTGGAATGTTAGATGGATGGACGGGTGGATAGATAGTTGGATAAACGGGTGAACGGATATATGGGTAAACGGGTAGTTAGATAGATGGATGGAGGGGTGGATAGATAGATGGATTCACGGGTGGATAGGTATATGAATAAAAGGGTGGAAGGATGGATTGGTGGATGGATAGATGGATGGACGGGTGGATAGATAGATGGATAAATTGGTGAATAGATAGGTGAATTAACAGGAGGATATATGGATGGATAAACGGGTGGATAGATAGAAGGATGGACGGGTGGATAGGTAGATGGATAAACGGGTGGATAGGTAGATGGTTGGACGGGAGGATAGATAGATGGATAGACGTGTGGATAGATGGATGGATTGGCGGATGGATTGATAGATGGACAAGGGGGTGGATAGATAGATGGTTGGACGGGTGGAGAGATAGGTGAATAAACGGGTGGGTAGTTAGATGGATGTACGGGTGGATAGCAAGACGGGTAAACGGGTGGAGAGAAAGATGGATGGACGCGTGGATAGATATATGGATAAACGAATGGAGAGATAGATGGATAAAGGGGTCGAAAAATAGGTGGACAAAAGGGCTGATGGATGGATGGATGGATGGGTGGATAGATAGATGAATAAAAGGGTTGATAGATGAATGAATAAACGGGTGGTTGGATGGATGGATGGACGGGTAAATAAATATAAGCATAAACGGCTTGATGGAGAGTTGGATGGCCGGCTGGATACATAGATGTTTAAAGTTTTGGATACATAGGTGGATAAACGTGTGGATATATGGATGGATAAACGGGTGTATAGATAGTTGGATGGGCGGATGGATAGATAGATGGATAAATGGGTGGATAGATTGATGGATGAAATTTTGGATAGATAGGTGGACAAACGGATGGATAGATAGATGAATGGACGGGTGGATAGATAGAGGGATAAACGGGTGGATAGATAGACGGATAAACGTTTGGATAGATAGATGGTAAACGGGTGAATAGATGGATTGATGGACGCGTGGTTAGACAGATGGTTAGACGTATGGATAGATAGATGGATAAAAAGTTGGATAGATAGATGGATCGACGGGTGGATAGACAGATGAATAAACGGGTGGATAGATGGATGGATAAACGGGTGGATAGATAGATGGATGGACGGGTGGATAGATAGATGGATAAACGGGTGGTTAGATAGATGGATAAAGTTGTTGATAGATAGATGGATAAACGTGTTGGTAGATAAATGGATAAACGGGTGGGTAGATAGGTGGATAAACGGGTGGGTAGATAGATGGGTGAAAGGTTGGATGGGTGGATGGGTGGACGAGTGCATAGATGTTTGAATAAACGTTTGGATAGATAGGTGGATGGACGGGTGGATATATAGATGGATAAACGGGTGGATTGATAGGTGGATAAACGGGTGGATAGATAGATGAATGGATGTGTGGGTAGATAGATGGATAAACGATTGGATGGATAGATTGGTAAACGGGTGGTTATATGGGCGGATAAAGGTGCGGATAGATAGATTGATGGATGGGTGAATAGATTAATGGAAAAACGGGTGGATTAATGGATCGATAAACGGGTGGATAGATAGATGGCTGGACGGTTGGATAGATGGATGGATAAACGAGTGGATGGATAGATAGATACATGGATGGCTGGATACATACATGGATGAACGAGTGGATAGATAGATGGATGGACGGGTGGATAGATAGAGGGATAAACGAGTGGATATGTAAATGGATGGACAAGTGTATGGATAGATGGATAAACGGGTGGTTAGATAGTTTGATAGACGTGAGGATTGATAGACGGATAAACGGGTGGATAGATAGATGGATAGACGGGTGGATAAATAGAATGATAAACGGGTGGATGGTTGGTTGGATGGACGGGTGGATAGATAGAAGGATAAACGGGTGGATAGATATATGGATAAACGGGTGGATAGATAGACGGATGGACGGTGAATAGATAGATGGATAAACGGGTGGATTGATAGATGGGTAAAAGGGTGGATAGATAGATGAATGGACGGGTGGATAGATAGATGAATAAAAGTTGTGGATAGATAGACGGTTGGACGGCTGGATAGATGGATGGATAAACGAGTGAATGGATACATGGATAAACGTTTGGATAGGTAGATGGATGGACGGGTGGATAGATAGGGGGATGAACGGGTGGACAAATAGATAGATGGTTGGACGGATGGATTGATAGATGAATAAACGGGTGGACAGAAAGATGGATGGACAGGTGGATAGATAGATGGATAAACGGGTGGAAAGTTAGATGGATGGATGGGTGGATAGGTAGATGGGTAAACGGGTGAATGGATACATGGATAAGCGGGTGGATAGATAGATGGATGGACGGGTGGATAGATAGATGTATTCACGGTTGGATAGGTAGATGAATAAACGGGTGGAAGGATGAACGGTTGGGTGAATAGATGGATGGACGGTTGATAGATAGATTGATAAATGTGTGGATAAATAGTTGGATAAACGAGTGGATATGTAGAAGGATGGAAGGGAGGATAGATAGATGGACAAACGTGTGTGTAGATGGATGGATGGACGGTTGGATAAATATATGGACAAATGTGTATAGAGAGATGGTTGGACGTGTGGATAGGTAGATGAATAAACGGGTGCAAAGATAGATGGATGTACGGGTGGATATATAGATGGATAGACCGGTGGAGAAATAGATGTATAGACGCGTGGATAGATATATGGATAAACGGATGCGTAGATAGATGGATAAACGGGTGGATAGATAGATGGATAAACGGGCGGATAAATGGATGAACGGGTGAATAGATAGATGGATAAACTTGTGGATAAATTGATGGATAAACCGGTGGATGGATGGTTGGATGGACGGGTGAATAAATAGATGGATAAACGGGTGGATAGATAGATGAATGGACGGGTGGGTATACAGATGGTAAAGCTTTGGATAGATAGATGGATAAACGGGTGGATATATAGACGGATAAGCGGGTGGATAAATAGATGGATGGACGGATGGATAGACAGATGGATAAACGGATGGATAGATAGATGGATGAACGGTTGGAAAGATAGTTGGATAAACGGTTGGATAGATAGATGAATGGACGTGTGGATAGATAGAAAGATAAACGGGTGGATAGATAGATGGATAAACGTGTGGATACATAGATTGGTAAAAGGGTAGATAGGTAGATGTTTGGACTGTTGGATAGACAGATGGTTAGACGGGTGGGTAGATAGATGGATAAACTGGTGGATAGATAGATGGATGGACGGTTGGATAGATAGATGGATAAAGGGATGGATAGATAGATGGATGGACGTGTGTATAGATAGATGGATAAAGTTTTGGATATATAGATGTATAAACAGGTGTGTAGATAAATGGATAAACGGGTGAATAGTTAGATGGATAAACGGGTGGATTGATAGAGGGGTAATCGGGTGGATGGGTGGGTGGACGGACGGGTGCATAGGTATTTGGATAAACGGTTGGATAAATAGATGGAAAGGCTGGTGGATTTATAGATAGATAAACGGGTGGATGGATATGTGGATAAAAAGGTGGATAGATAGATGAATGGCCAGGTGTATAGATAGATGGATAAACGGGTGGATAGATAGGTGGATGGACGTGTGGATAGTTAGATGGATAAACGGGTGGATGGATAGTTTGGTAAACGGATGGTTATATGGATGGATAAAGGGGTGCATAGATAGACTGAGGGACGGGTGGATAGATTAATGGATAAACGGGTGCATTAATGGATCGATAAACGGTTGATAGGTAGATGGTTGGACGGGTGAATAGATAGATGGATAAACGATTGGGTAGACATATAGATGAATGGATGTTTGGATAGATACATCGATGAACGGGTGGATAGATAGATGGATGGACGGGTGAATAGATAAAGGGGTAAATGAGTGGATAGATAAATGGATGGACGTGTGGATAGATAGATGGATAAACGTGTGGATAGATAGATTAATAGACGTGTGGATAAGTAGTTGGATAAACGGTGAATGGATATTTGGATAAACGGTTGGATATATAGAAGGATAAATGGGTGGATGGAGATATGCATGGACGGGTGGATAGATAGATGGATAAACGGGTCTATAAGTAGATGGATGGACGGGTGGATAGAAAGATGGATAAAACGTTGGATTGATAGTTGGTTGGACGATGGATAGATAGATGAATAAACGGTTGGATATATGGATGGATAAACGGGTGGTTAGATAGTTGGATGGACGGGTGGATAGATAGATGTATAAATGGGTGAATAGACAGAAGGATGGACGAGTGGATAGATAGATGGATAAACGGGTGGGTAAATAGATGGATGGACGGGTTGATATATAGTTAGCCGGATAAACGGGTCGATAGATACATGGATAATCGAGTGGATAGATAGATGGATAAAGGGGTGGATAGATAGATGGATAAAAGGGTGGATAATTAGGTGGATAAACGGGTGGATATATAGATGGATAAACGGGTAGATGGGTAGTCGGTTGGACGGGTGGATAGATCGATGAATAAACGGTTGGATAGATAGATGGTTGGACGTGTGGATAGATAGATGGGTAAACGTTTCGATACATAAATGGATAAACGTGTGGATAGATAGATGGATGGACGGTTCTATAGATAGATGGATAAACGGGTGGATAAATAGATGAATGGACGGGTGGATAGATATATGTATAAACGGGTGGATAGATTGATGAATAAACGGGTGGATATATGGATGGATAAACGGGTGGATGGATAGATGGCTGGTCGGGTGGATAGATTGACGGATAAACGTGTGGATAAATGGATGGATAAATGGGTGTATATATAGATGGATGGACGGTTGGATTGATAGGTGGATAAATGGGTGGATGAATAGATAGAGACTGGACGAGTGAATAGATAGATGGGTAAACGTGTTGATAGACAGATGGATGGACTGGTGGATAGATAGATGGATAAACGGGTGTATAGATAGATGGATGGACGGGTAGATAGATAGATGGATAAACGGTTGGATAGATAGATGGATGAATGGACGGGTGGATAGATTGATGGGTAAATGTGTGAATGGGTGGATGGATGGACGGGTGGATAATTAGATGGATAAGTGGGTGGATAAATAGATGGATGGACATTTGGATAGATAGATGGATGAACGTGTTGATAGGTAAATGGATGGACGGGTGGATAGATAGATGTATAAACGGGTTGATAAATAGATGTATGGACGTGTGGATTAATAGTTGGATAAACAGCAGAATAGATAGATGGATAAACGAGTGGATAGTTAGATGGATAAACGGGTGGATGATAGATGGATGGACGGGTGGATAGAAAGTTGGATAAACGCGTGGATAATTAGATGGATGGATGGGTGGATAGATAGATGGATGGACGGGTGGATAGATGGTTTCATAAACGAGTGGATAGATAGACGGGTAAACGTGTGGATAAATAGATGGATGGATGGATGGGTGGATAGTTAGTTGGTTAAACGCGTCGATAGGTGGATTGATTAACGGGTGGATAAATAGATGGGTGAACGGGTGGATGGATGGGTAAAAGGGTAGATAGTTATGTGGATGGTCGGTTGGATATTTAGGTGGATAAACGGGTGGATAGATACGTGGATAAACGGGTGGATAAATAGATTGTTAAACGGGTGGTTAGATATGTGGATAAACGGGTGAATGGGTGGATGGATGGTCGGGTGTATAGAAAGATAGATGGACGTTTGGGTTTGTGGATGGATAAACGGGTAGATATATTTATGGATAAACGGGTGGATAGATAGATGGATAAACGTTTGATCGGAGGGATGGATGGACGGATGGATGGATGGACCGTCCGAATTCACTCATGTACTTTAACAAAGTCGCCATTGTGTCTGTGGTGACGTCATTACTCTAATTACTTCGCGCTTTCTTCTCTGCTCTGTGTTCTTTCTATTACTGCGCCTCAGAATGTGGGTCGGCAGAAAGGAAAGGCAACTGGGGCAGACTTTTCCCTCTCCCTCCCTCCTGTGGAGATGTTCTTTCGATTTCCGTAATTGCCCGCTGTTTACTTTGCGACACGTTTTGTTGTCAGTCTATTGTCTGCAGCAGCGGTCCGAGCAGAGGTTCGCCAGTAGCAGCAAATCAACAGCAGTGTTTCACACCTACTGTGGGAACGTAACAAAGTGACTGTCATGAACACGTCCCTCAATGAAATGTCTGCTCTGACCGCACTAACCCTCACACCAAAAATGCTGCTCCCATGTCGGTGATACCAACTTGCTCTCGTCCTTTCTTGAATGAACAGCCTACCGTGGCCGCATTCATAGACCGAGGGAAACACAAAAATTATGACAGCATTCAGAGGAAAAAGTTTTGCTGCTTTGTGCATGAAAAAAAGTTAATGTGGTTGCATTTTTTTTTGTAATTGTTGTTGCATTCATAACGGAATTTGCCGCCAACGACTCGTTAATTTCACTTGGGCCTTTCTAGTAAAACAAAGCTTTAGTCAGAGTATGACATACGATTGATTAATATTCAATCAAGGCCTGAGTGAAAACGCATTTGGAATGGAATTTTTTAAGGATTCGAGAAGAAAAAACCCATCTTTCAGACGACACATCCTGTTACGTCCGCCAGTTTGGCATGGCCAAGTCAGTGCCGCTGACAGCAACATTACACACACGGCAACGACCGCCATTTGCATATCGTTTACTTCGTTGTGAGACCCATAATGAATGAAAAATTAAAATGATAAAGCACGGGGTAAGTAACAGAAAGATTCATGGTAACAGATAGAGATATCACTATACAAGTCTGGAGAAAAGATGATTTTCCAAAATTTTTCTAACTATCGGTACATGAACGTACAGAAATTTCAGCCCTCTGCACCAGGCGCCTTTACCCACATTAGACTTCGGGTTAAGTCGACCCCACAGCCATAGTGCTAATGTAAGGAATAAGTGAAAGATAAGTCCTAATTACCCCATCGGGAATCGAACCGGCGACCTTCCGAATTGTAGCGCAGTGCCACAACCAACTGCGCCACCGCGTACGCCAAAACGATCCATCACTGAAATGGATTTCGCATTGTGACAAACAGAAATAGGAGCAGAGAATGAAGATTATGTCTTTCAAAAAAAAAATGATTATAAAATTATATTACAAGGTAAATAGGAAAAGGTCTTAGACTAATGTTCAGAGACGGAAGTAAATAAACGAGCAATACATAGAATAAAACAAGCGTATAAAATGGACAAGCATATGTAAATAAAGCCAATTAACACTTTTTATATATGTCGAAGATCAAGTATTTGGGGACGAGGGTAATGATTCACATTACACTAAGGACAAGACGAAGGCTGTTTAAATCCGGCATATGATCCCGAACAGTCGGATTAGAATTCTTTATTCTCTCTCCTCTATCTAAAATCTTACACACTAAGTTAGCAAATATATGATACGTGTATAGTAGCAACTGGGAATGACTTTCTGTCTTTGTTCACTTTTATACGCAAATTTATCTTTATCAGCAAATAAACTGAGAGTCTTTGAAAGGGAATGATCGAAAAGAATATTTTTTCCTGAAAGGGAGAGAGAACGCTAGGACGGGAAGAAGGGACAAGCTGCCATCTAGAACTCATGATTTGTAACATTAGCCTAGGATGAGGATGAAGGTAAGATGGCTAGACGAAGTACAAGCGTCACGGCTGGGAAGAACAGTCTTGCAGGAAAACTTCAGACAAAGAACTTCAAAAAGAAAACACTTTTAATCTTTTAAACCTGTAAGTAAATGGGAAAATAAATAAAATGACGTTCTGTAGATTCAACTGGCGATAAAAGAAATAAAATGGTTTGAAATGGTCCTGGGAGTTAAAAAACATGTGATTTTCTGTTCCCATTATCGGCCTATAATAATGGGAAATTGCGCTAACTGCAGCATATGGGTTAGAGAGCAGAATTTTGAAAATATGCCCCTTACGTGGCATAAGATGACAGAAAGAAACATTCAGAAAATCGGTTAGTTTAGACGGGGTCTCGTCTAGCAACGAGAAAGGACAGACTAACAATAGAAGCTTCAACAATCTTCATGTTTGTACCGTGCATCAATGACGATTAAAACACTTTATTATCCAACAGATGCAAATATATATAATTCGTAGATACAATTAGAATTATTATTAAATATTTAAAATTGCTCCAACATGTTTCGGATCACAAGGGATCCATCATCAGGGAGCTCTATATAGCGCTTGGCTAAAATTACAGTAATGGTTCTATCGTGTCCGTTGATATGGACGTAGTCGGTGTTATGGCAGCATATTTGCCGGTGGTGCGTGTGTGTACTGCACAGTGCAGAGAGACACTGTGCAGTACACACACGCGCCACGAGCAAATATACTGCCATAACATCGACTACGTCCATATCAACGGACAAGACAGAATCATTACTGTAATTTTAGCCAAGCACTGTCTAGAGCTCCCTGATGATGGATCCCTTGTGATCCGAAACATGTTGGAGCAATTTTAAATATTTTATAATAATTCTAATTGTATCTACGAATTATATATTTGTGCATCTGTTGGATAATAAAGTG